>Ga0256404_1003354_pt1 | contig 32900 bp, 36 predicted proteins | sample RumenRJG_01DNA_FD_185990 | JGI IMG/M metagenome (GOLD analysis project Ga0256404, IMG submission 185990) | Bovine rumen microbial communities from Lethbridge, Alberta, Canada - RJG_01 | ecosystem: Host-associated > Mammals > Digestive system > Stomach > Rumen | place: Canada: Alberta | collected...
GTACGCTTTGCCATGATAGTAACTCCTTTTCCTCTTTCTCCCCTTTAGTATGAGGTATGAAAATATTTTGAGCAAGATTCATTTACACAAAATATTTTACACTACCCGATTGGTTAATCTAAAAACACAAAATTCTTGACATCCCCCTGCCATGGATCTTTTTATTTATTCAGATGGTGTCCAAGTTGATTTTACAATCGGCGTTTTATTAAATTTATATTCGAGAGAAAACTTTTTCCGAACCTCTGCACATCTCTGTTCAGGCTTTTTATTCTTTTACTGACATCAGACATTTTCTTACTGAACTGTGTTGTCTCTGCTGCCAGTACCATTGTCAGTTTCTGCTGCGCCACCGTGTCTCACCTCCGCGCTTATATATCAAAAAAGCCCGCTTCCATCACGGAAGCAGGCTTTTATTATTCGTATCTTGTCTTTAATGTGTGAAGTAATAATACAAAAACATCGTCACGAGTACCCCTGCCAGCAGCCAATCAAACAGGGGACTGAGGAAAAAACCGATCACGATTGGGAGTCCCCACAGCATAGGCATCAGCTCCTTTCAAGTAAATTCTAACACAGAAAGGAGTACGAGTCTATTGTTTCTCCCTGTCTTTGATGCGCTGCACAATCCGGCGGTACAGCTCCATTTTCCCGAAAATCCGCCCGTCCTCCCAGACACCCGCCAGATCATCAATATCAGGCGCTTTTTTCGCCCAGACCATCACGCGGATCCACTCCGCAAGACGGGCGTCTTTACGTGCTTCCAGATACTCTTTATACCGCCAGCCTTCAATCATATCGCCGAAATCAGCCAGAGTGATCTGCCACAGATCCTCGTATTTCAAACCCAGAGGGCCGAAGGCGTGATACATAACGTTGCGCCAGTACAGCCTCCGTCCCTCCGGCGTATCTAGTTTTTTTCAGATTTATTATCTTTCTCTCCGGATCCTCCGAGATGCGATGCGCAGGACTCGGAAAATTCTTTTGCGCATCCTGCGAAGATTTCAGTGATATTCGTGACATCTTCAAGCCAGAGCGATACATTATCCACAGTCAGAGCACGGCTGTTGTGGACAATGCCTGCCCAGATGATTGACACCATCAGATCAAAACTGACATCACCTGTTTCAATGCTCTTAAAAATACTGAACACAGAGCGCCCCAGCTGACGCTCAAGCATTCGTATGCTGTTGATCGGATAGCGTACTGCGTAAGTATTGTTATTAAGTCTGATGTCCATCATTTATGCCTTATGCAGTCTGCTTGGTCTTTTCAATCGGTCCGGTGCCCTGGAAGTTCACGGCCACCTTAATGGCATCCTCAGTCGCGCCGGATACATTCCAGGCAGTGATGTATGCGGACAGCTTATAGTCTACTTTGTCAGCGCCAGTGCCTTCGGGACGGATGTGGAACGTCAGCTCCGTGCCTTCCCACATGGCAGTTTCAATCTGCGTCGCAACCTCATCATTGGTAGGATCAAAAAGCAGATTGGTGCTGCCGTCGGCGCTGATCTGCCCCGGAGGATATTCCTTCCACTCTGTGCCGATCGTGCTTACGTCGATAGTGCCGCGGCTGCAGTTCAGGCTCCAGTCGCTGCAGGCTACCAGTTTTGTCGTAGTTCCGGAAATTTCAACCAGAACCTCAGAATTTTTCGCCGGCTGACCTGCTGATAACCGGCAGCCTCGGCGCTCTGCTGGCAATGGTCTTTCAGGCGGTACGCGCCAGCCGGGAACATCTTGGAGAACCATTTAACGTCTGGCGTTTTTGGGCTGGGCTGATTAGTGCCGGCGCGATTGGTACCGTCGTGGCATGGCTGCTCGATGACCTGTGTGTCAGCCGGCAACTAAGCGCAGTAATTATTTCAATGTGTGGCTACGTTGGCGGCCCCTTGCTCGACATTGTCTACATCGAAATAAAAGAGACAATCAAAGCAGCGTTTGACGGCCTTCAGAAATGGTTACTGGAAAGCAGATGGGACAAGCGCAACCATGACGAATAAATATCTAGAAAAAATAGATCACCGCTGGCTGTATGCGCTTGCGGTGATTGTTATTATTATCTTGTTGTTGGTATGGTATTTTCATGGCGTCCCGGACAGTAGAAAAACTGATGATGTAATTAACAGCCTGCGAGAACCGACGAAAACAACAGAGCGCCGGGCAGGTGCTGTCATAAACGCCACGCGGCAAAGGGAGGCGAGTGCCCGTGCAAAAGCGAAAAAAAAGACTGCTGCGCTGCATGATGATCAGCTTGTGACTGCTCTTAATGACCTGCTTGCCAGTTACCGCAACGGTAAAGACGCCGGACGTTAAGTGTACCGCTGGAGGCTACCTTTTATCGGAGCAGGCCATGCAGGATGTAGTTACTGGCTGGACGGCGGATAAAGAAGCTGTCAAAATTTTGCGGCATGGGCTGACTGATCTTAATGCGGAAATTTCTGCACAGGCAGAGGACACGCGCCGCCAACTGACGGAACTGAAGCAGGAGCTGGCGGCAGAGCGGAAAAGATATAACGTTGCAATACGTCGAAGCCGCGGGCAGGGTTTGTTAATAGGGATCATACTTGGAATTACAGTTAATAGCACAGCGCGATAAAAAACACCCTCAACCTTTGGAATATCAAAGGCTGAGGGTAATTTTTTTAAAAAAAAGTCCATTTTCCGCACTTTCAGGCTTAACATATACTCGAATTAGAGTATAATAAAATCATCCTGAAAGGAGGTGAGAAAAATGGACAGGGAATCAGCTGCCCTCTGGGTCGCAATCATCTCTGGAATACTTAGTATCGTGTTAGATGCAGTTCTCATCTTAAGAGTATTCCTCAGATGGCTCAGAAGGCACTTGCAGAAGGGGGGCGCCCAACGTCCCTCTCTTCCTTGTCTATTATAACATGACGTACAGATTAAAGATAATACTCGCTTGTTTTTGCGTCTTAATGCTTATCAGAGCAATCAGGAGGTTTAAGTAAATGGATTTAATTACTCTTGAAGAAGCTGCGGAAATATTAGCAAAACGAGGTCAGGCAATGGATGTTATATGGCTGCGGAAAAAGACCGCTGCCGGTACAATTCCCGGTGCCGTTAAGATAGGCAGCCCCAAAAAGGGAACGTGGTTAATACCGCGCAAATGGGCGGAAACATACGTAAAATCAAAGCAGGGCCGCCCCAGGAAACACACCGATTAATATGTATTTAATAAGAAGCCCCTGCAGATGACAAATCTGCAGGGGGCTTAATTTATTTTATAATGTCGGGATTTCCGGGCGGTGAGGCAGTTCTGTTCCGTCGCGCAGCGCGTCGAGATAATCAGCATACCACTGCATCATAGGTATACGGATATTTAAGAACTGCGCATAATTGTAAGCAGCACGTACAGTATTTTTTTCAACATGTGAAAGCTGACGTTCTATTGCATCAACCGGCCAGCCTGCTTCATTCAGTACTGTCGATGCAATGCTCCGGAATCCATGCACTGTCATTTCAGATTGTTCAAAGCCCAGCCTGCGCAGCGCTGCAAGCATAGTCATGTTTGACATAGGGCGCGTGTGATTCCGCATTTCGGTAAAAACATACTGTAATTTACCGGTGGCAGCATACATTTCCCTTAGAACGGTCAATGCTTGCCTTGAAAGCGGCACAATATGCAGCCTCCGGCGTTTCATCTTTTCGGGAGGAATGCGCCATTCCTTTTTCTCAAAATCTATTTCAGACCATTCCGCCAGACGCAGCTCACCAGGGCGGACAAAAGTATAGGCTTCGAGCTGGAATGCACAGCGGACAGTCCGCGATGATAGTGTAGTGATAGCACGCATAAGACCGCCTAAAACATCAGGATTTTGAATTGACGAAAAATGCTTATCAGGCACAGGGACCATCGCACCGCGAAGCTCTGCTGTAATATCATGATCCGCCTGCTTCTGTGCTATCCCATAGCGTAGAACCTGTCCAATGATATTAATGACTTGATGTGCCGTTGCATAATTCCCGTGAGCTTCAATCTCACGAATGAGCTGAAGTACCGTAGCAGAAGTGATTTGTCTTAACGGTACATCACCGATGGCGGGATATACTAAGCGCTCAAGGTGGGATATTTGACGTGATACATGTGGCGGTACTTGTACAGGAATAACATGATGCTTCAGCCAATCAAGGGCGACTTCGCGGAATGTAAGACTTGATTCAGGGCTGCTGCAGCGCATTCCGTCACGATGGCGGCGAGCAGCAATTAAAGACATGTCCGGCCATGATCCGATAGTAACTTTTTTGCCCAGCGCCGCGCGGGCGGTACATCCAAGTTTTTCTGCCAGATGCATAGACAGCAAGATACAGACAGTCATAATCACAGATAAGGTAGCTTTTATCTCTTGGCTAGGGTTTCTTAATTTGTGACTCTGTAAGCGGCATAATCACACCTCCGTAAAAGTACCGCGATCAAAAAAAGAGAACTTTTAAGTACCGTTTTAGGTACCATTTTTTTATAAAATTGTCTTTTCGTGTCGTTTATGTTGGTATGATTACAGCAAAAAAGCCGGACTTTGTCCGGCTTCGTCTTTTAATGTCTTTTGTTGTCAAAATTAAATGGTGGAGGCGCGGGGAATCGCACCCCGGTCCTGGCATGATGTGTATGAATGGGCACTACAGGCTTAGACGGTTTCTTTAACTTCGCAGAAGTGAGGCTGTGACCGGCAAAACATGCCTCAGATCATTGCGTTCCAGACCTGTACGCTGTCCGCAGTGATTAGCCCTCCCGGATGAGCGGACCCTCTTCACCGTTTGGGCGGCAGCTTAACTAAGCAGCCAGTGCGTAATTGTTGTCGTTTCTTGTTTGTGACAGGTAACGCCTGTCGTTCGGCCTGCTCCCAGACTTCCACCATACCAGTCGAACCTGATCGCCCCCGGATAGGGTGACAACAAATTCAGCTGTTTTATTCCTTCATGCGGTTTCGCATCTCTCTTGCGATGGTGCGTTTGGCATCTCTTTCAATGATCGATGCTCTGCGGTCGTGGACGTTTTTGCCCTGGGCCAGCGCAAGTTCGACCTTGGCAAGACGCCCCTGCTTGAGATAAAGAGAGAGAGGAACCAGCGTGAATCCTTTTTCCTTGATTTTTGCGCTGAGACGCCGCAGTTCCTGACGGTGCATGAGCAGTTTGCGGTCTCTCCGCGGATCATGCTGATACCAGCTTGCCTTGTCATACGGAGAAATATGTGCGTTCATCAGCCATAATTCGCCGTGCTCAAATTTGGCATAGCTGTCTCTGATATTGACTTTGCCTTCGCGCACTGATTTGATTTCAGTCCCGGTCAGAACGATGCCGCATTCAAAGGTGTCCACGATGAAATAGTCATGGCGCGCGCGGCGATTGAGCGCCACACTTTTATTTCTGCGTTCTTCCATCGCTTTCACCTCTTTGTCTCACTGATTTTATATTAAAAATCAGAACGAGTCAATGCGGTCCCGGCGGCAAAAAAAGCCCCGGCATTCGCCGGGGACTGATGTCCGTATGGTCGGGGTGAGAGGATTCGAACCTCCGACCTCCTCGTCCCGAACGAGGCGCGCTAACCAGGCTGCGCTACACCCCGGACACGACGGGAATTGTACCGCAATTAAGCTTTTAAGTCAATTGCGGATTCTCTTTAATCGTCATCTTTTTTACGGCGGCTTCTTCCTGAGCTGCCGTCTGCAGCGGAAGAGCCGGGAATGTGAAGTTCTCCGAGCGAGGCAACAGGAATTTCCATCCAGCCCCACGGTGTTGTCACGAGAAATCTGACGGTGATGCCCTTTTCGGTCATGGCTCTGATGTGATCAGTGTACTCATAAACGTCAAAGGGAATCCAGCAGTCAGAAACAATCCAGACACGGCGGCACAGGTTTTTCGAAAAAATCAGGCTGTAATCGACGGCAAGGCGCATGGCATCTGTCAGGTCGGCCTCTCCAAGGTAAAGCACCACGGCTTCTGCCTGTGGCCGGGGCTGTACGGGCGCCGGCAGCAGGGCAGCCTTGGATTCAATCCAAGAAAGTTCGCCGTACAGCAGTTCAGGATCTTCGCGCAGAACTTCCCAGTAAGGCAGATCTGTACCGTCAATGCGGTATGTTTTTGTCAGCCAGCTTTTTACCTGGGCGAGCAGGTGGAGTATATATTCGGGGTAATCAGGCTTCGACAGGCTGCGCATAAGAGAGCCGACTGTCAGAGGTGTGACTTTATCAAAATTTTTGTCCATTTTTGCCTCCGCTGATTTTTAAAAACATGATTATAGCATATCACAGAACTGCTGTTCTTTCACAGAAAATAAAAATATGAGATAATGTTTGGTATAGAGATTTTTTTTCTGTGCGGAGGTGTTCTATGGAACCTGTTATCCTGAACGGGGGAAGCTGCGTATTTGTTATGATTGACATTCAGGAGAAGCTGCTGCCGGCCATGAGCTGCAAAGAGACGGTTCTTGCTGAGTCGCTGCGTCTTCTGCGCAGCGCTGAAGTGCTGAAAATACCTGTCATTGCTACCGAGCAGTACCCTAAAGGTCTTGGTGCGACTGTTGAACAGCTGCGCCGTTTCCTGAATTCTGACATGATCCTGCCGAAAACAACTTTTTCATGCTGGGGCGCAGAAGGTTTTGAAGAGCTGCTGCTGCGGCAGAATCGCCGTCAGGTGGTTATCTTCGGCATTGAAACGCATATCTGCGTTTTTTCAACGGCGATGGAACTGCGGCGGAGGGGCTGTCAGACTGTCGTGGTTGAATCCGCGTGCAGCAGCAGAAAAAGAGAACATCATGAACTTGCAGTACGGAATCTTCTGGCTGCGGGCGTCAGCGTTCTTCCGGCTGAAACAGTGATCTATCAGCTTCTCGGCAGGGCGGGAACCCCTGAATTCAAAACGCTTCTTCCCCTGTTTAAATGAACGCTCTGCGGTTGACTGCCTGGGCTGCGGCGGGAGCGGCGGAGGGGCTGGCCGCGTGTTTTGCCGCGCAGTTTCTGTCGGGCAGAAACAGAAGTGCTGCCCGGCTGCACAAGGTGTTCATTCTGTGTCCGCTGATCTGCGGCGGCGTGATGGCAGCCGCCGCGCTCCTCTGGGAAAAAATGCCGCTGCTGCTTGCGTTTTCTGCGCTGGGTGCTGCAGCCGTCCATGCTCTGACTGATCTGACTGACGGATATATTTATGACAGTGCTGTGCTTGTATCGTTTGCTGCCGCTGCGGTTCTCAGATGGTTCTGGCAGGGGGCCGGCGGACTCGTGTCTGCCTTTCTCGGCGCTGCAGCAGGGTGGCTGCCGCTGGCACTGGTGATTCTCCTGACCCGCGGCGGCATGGGCTGGGGGGATGCGGGCATGATGGCTGGCGTCGGCGCCCTGCTGGGATGGAAGCTCATTCTGATCAGCCTGTATTTCGGAGTGACTGCTGGAGGTGTCTGTGCTCTGATTCTGCTGCTCTCCGGACGGGTCCGCCGCCGCGATGCGCTGCCGCTGGCTCCGTTTCTGGCATTTGGCGTCTGTGCTGCGCTCCTGTGCCGTTATTTCCCGGTGCAGCGCTTTCTGGGTGAGGTGTATTTCTGAAATAAAAAGAGCTTTTAACATTTAGTTTTTTCTGCTATTATGCCAGAGGAAACTTTAATCTCTGTGAAAGGGGAGCTTTGAATGAACCTTAAAGTAGTTGATCATATCGGTGTTGCAGTCCAGAGCATTGACGAAGCACTGAAGTTCTGGCAGGACACGCTTGGCGTGCAGTGCAAGGGCGTTGAGGAAGTTGCTGACCAGAAGGTCAAAACAGCTTTTCTTCCTATCAAGGATACTGAGTTTGAGCTTCTTGAGCCTACAAGCCCCGACAGCGCCATTGCTAAATTCATGGAGAAGAACGGGGGCCGCGGAGGAATTCAGCACGTGGCTGTCCGCGTTGAGAACATCGAAGAGGCTCTGGCGGAACTCAAGGCGAAAGGTGTCCGCCTGATCGACGAAAAACCCCGCCGCGGTGCCGGCGGAGCCATGATCGCTTTTGTGCATCCCAAGTCAACCGGAGGAGTGCTTCTCGAGCTCTGCGAACGCAAGTAAGATATGAATCGGAAGAGACACGGCTTAACTGCCGTGTCTTTTTTTGCGGTATTCCAGATATTTTTTATTAGATTCTGATTAGATATAATTTGTTTTCAAAATATTGAATTTATATTTAATTAATATCAATATTATATCGTGTTTTATTTGCTTTTTATGTTAAAATAACTAACGTGCTGATTTGCGAACGGCCGGTCAGACTTGATTTTTGTTAAGGGAGTGGTGAACTTGGGGCGGCTGCGCGGACTTGCTCTTGTAGAAATACTTGTGTCTCTGCCGCTGGCACTGGTGATTTCCTGGGCCGTGGTCCGCGTCCTTTTTTTCTGCACTGATGTTTTTGAGCAAAGTGAGTTTTTTGCCCGCAGCGTTTCCTGGCAGAGTGCTGAACGTTTTTTTGCATTCCTTGATGAACCAGTGAAGCATTGCGGTGCGGGGCTGCCGGAAAACTGGGATTTCGATCTGTTTTCTCCTTTTATGGGGCTTGACCATATGCCCAGGTGGTCATTCTGGAAGAAGCGGGTTTCTGTAGGAAACAGTGTATGCGGCAGGAATTTTATTCCGGCAGGCAGCCGATGGGGCAACACGCTCAGAATTGTTTCTGCTGCTCCTACCGGTCAGGTTCTTGCAAAACCGCTTGTGCTTGAAAACGCAAGAGTGTCGAGAATGTATCTTTCCGGTCCTGTGAAAAACTCTCCGTCTGTCGATCCCGCCAGTTCCACATGCTGGCTTGTTTTTCCCGGAACTGATGTTCCTGTGCGGCTGGTTTCGGACGCTGCCGGCATTTCTCCCGAAGTGGCAGCGCGTCGGGATACCCAGATTCCGTGGGGTGAGCCTGTCTGCCGCCTGATGGCTCTGCAGCTCTATGCCGACGACGGCACGATATACGGAGATTTTTGCGACGATAGCGGATCTCAGCCTTTGTTCCGAAGCATTGAAAACGTTTACTTCAAGATTGATCCTTCCGGAACACTGCTGACTGTCAGAGTGGTTTTGAAACAGAACCGCAGCAAAAAGCCCGTGGAGGTTTCACGTACATGGAAAACAGGTTTGTAGCACGCGGCAGCGCACTTGCCGTGCTTCTTGTTGTGCTTTCGCTTCTTGGCGGGCTTGCAGCACTGCTTTCTGTCCATATTTCAGAGTTAAGGAAAGAAACGGAAGACATCCTGCTTCACGGGAAACTGGAAACGGCGGCCCGCGATGCTCTGGAGCAGGTGACAGCCTGGGTCAGAGTGCAGCGTCCCGACGGACCGCTTGGTTCCTCTGAGCCTGTGAAGCTTCTTCGCGGTGACACTCCGGCGCGGCTGTCTCTTTCTCTGCCCGACACACTGACCCTGAGTGCAAGCAATGATGTTGAGGTTTCTGCTTGGCTTCAGTGGTGTGTCTTTGACGCCGAAAACATACCGGCGTCCGAATCTTCGGCCTTTCCGCCGGCGATGCTGTCTGAAAGCGGCGGGGCGGGGTTTTACCGCCAGAATTATGCTGCAGTTGAAGCGGAAACGATGCAGAGCCGGCGTGAAAATTACGGGGCGTGGCGGATTACTGTCGAAGCCCGTTTCAACAGCGACGAAGGGAACAGCGTAAAAGAGATGCGAAGAGTCTGCTTTGAACGCGTACTGGTGCTTGAAAAATGAAAATTCATCTGCTGTTTCTTGCGTTGCTGATGTTTTCTGCCAGTTCATCAGCAGGGAAAGTTCCGGATTCGTCAGTACGTATCCGCCCGGGAGAAAGTCTCTGCGCCGGCAGCGATTGGGAACTTTGCGGCGCCGCGCTTATGACAGGGGAAAAGGAAGACAGAACTGCCTATATACCGCTGCGCCGCAGCGGTGCAGTGTGGGATGAAGGAGCAGTCAGAAAAGTTCAGCTTGATAAAAAACTGCAGCAGGTAAAAGTCCTGTGGCAGACCGAATCAGTCCCTCTGAGGGAAGTTTACCGTCCCGTATTTCTTGACGGAAGTGTGCAGGCTGGAAAAACTGCTCAGATTCAGGATTTTGACGCGGACCTGGCCAGATTCTGCGGGATGAATGCTGCCGAATGGTCAGAAACGGCATCTGTTCTGCGCCGGAAAGACATGGGAGCGTCCTATCCGGCGGCAATGACGCTTGCTGAGGGAGTGCTGTACGTTCTTTGCGATGACGGAATTCTCTGCGCCATTTCAGCAGAAACAGGCCGTGTTCTGTGGAATCTGCTGCTTCCGCAGGCCTGTTTCAGGCTGAAATATCTACTGCATCCTCAGAGGCAGAGACTGCCCTGGCTGTGCGCCGGCGCGCTGACGGCAGAAAAAAACGACGGCACAATTTTCCTGTGGGGAACTTTGGGCAGAGGCGGCCGTGGAGTTTTCTGCGTCCGCGTTTCAAAAAGGAGTCCCGAACCGTTCTGGGCAAGGGAAACATTTGACGAAACTGTGCCAGATATGATCCGCGGATGTGCAGGGCCGGACGAACTTGGTCTGAGCAGTGCGGCACCGGTCTCTGCTGTGATTCGGGGAAAGCGGACGCTGATTTTATCCTCAGGGCGCGGCGTGCCTGGCAGAATCCTTCTGTTCGATGCCCTGACAGGCGCACTTTTCAGTACTGCAGACGGCGCTTCCGGCTCACAACTGATTCTTTCACCGTTAGTGACTGCAGAGCGGGGAGTTCCGAAAGAAGTCATATGCTGCGATTCTGCAGGCGGCTTTCAGCGTTTTCTGTTTCAGGGGGAGCGGCTGACATTTTTGTCGAGAACCAGTCTTGAAGAAATCTGCGCATGCGGTTCCCTGGATTTTATTTTCTCTCCGCTCGGCTGCCATACAGCGCGAGGCCCGCTGGCAGTTTTCATTGCCGGCTGCAGCGGCGGCACTGTAATTTCGGCGATGCCGACGCGAATGAAGAACCCGCGCTGGAGCGAATCGCAGCGCCGGACAGGGACGGGGGCCTGGTGGACACTCTGCAGAGGCTTTGAGCATCCCTTCGCTGTTCTCTGCAGCGATGGAATTCTTTATCTGCTGGGCTGGCAGGAAGGGTGCAAAAAACTGCTGGCGTTCGACCTTGAACATCGCAGAACAATCGCCCTGGAGTCTGTCAGTGACTCAGCGGCAGCGCTTATTTCCGTGTCCGGAAAGACTGCTGTGCTTTCTGCCGATGACAGGGTGCTCCCCGTCAGTGAAGTGCCGGGAATGGAAAGTGTTGAAAAAGTCCGCCGTTCGGCTGGCATAATCTACACCTTGCAGAGGTAAGGTTCCAGTCAGGGGAAAGGGTATAAAAGATGAAAAATGACAGTGAATCCTATAATTATCGGCGTTATAATCCTGATCCCCGGGCGCTGGCACTGCTGAATCCGGCAGCAGCTGAGAGGCTGGGCGTTCTTCCGCTTGAACTGAGCGACACCGGTGAACTGACTGCAGCAGCTTGCAATCCTGAGGATCTGCTGTGTGCCGATGAACTGCGGGCGCTGACGCACCGAAGAGTTACGCTGATTTCTGCCGGCCGTACAGACTTGACTGCTGAAATCCGCAGGGCCTACGGTTTTACAGAAAAGATAGCGCAGCTTTCTGATCAATATAAAATCACTGAAAATGACGGCAGCACCGGCTCACCGGATCCAGACGGATCGCCGGCAGCTGGCATAGTGGACCGTCTCATAGCTCAGGCAGTCAGAGAAGGCGCTTCAGACATTCACATTGAGCCTGGTGAGAAGGAGAGCCGCGTGAGATTCAGGATAGATGGAAGGCTTACAGACGAGGTGCTGCTGAAGAAGCAGGCTCACGCTTCGGTAACAGCACGGGTTAAAATCATGGCCGGAATGGACATCGCAGAAAAAAGGCTGCCGCAGGACGGCAGAATTGTGAAGAACTTTGAAGGCCGCCTGCTGGACCTGCGGGTTTCCACACTGCCGTCTGTTTATGGAGAAAAAACCGTTCTGAGAATACTTGATCCGGAACGGGCCCGGATCGGGCTTGAAAATCTGGGCTGCCGGCCTGCTGATCTTGAAAAAATACAGGAACTCATGCGTCATCCGGACGGCCTGATCCTGAATACCGGTCCTACAGGCAGCGGAAAAACAACGACGCTTTATTCCATGATCAGCCAGCTTGATCTGGCTCATTACAACGCCGTGGCAGTCGAAGATCCGGTGGAATATCATATCCCCGGAGTTACTCAGGTGCAGGTCAGTGAAAAAAGCGGACTTACTTTTGGCACCGCGCTGAGATCTATTCTGCGGCAGGATCCAGACATCATTCTGGTCGGCGAGATCCGCGACAGCGAAACAGCCATGCTGGCTGTGCGTGCAGCGCTGACGGGGCATCTTGTGCTTGCAACGCTGCATGCCAACGATGCGCCGTCTGCACCGGCGCGCCTTATTGATATGGGAGTTCCGCCGTACCTTTTGTCATCCGTTCTGCGCGGCGTCATGGCGCAGCGTCTGGTGAGAAAACTGTGCCCGGCGTGCCGCCGTCCCGGCCGTGCCGGAGCCGGAACAGCTCCGGAAATACCAGCAGGAACTGTGATATACCATGCCGGCCGGTGCTCTCAGTGTTCTGAACAGGGATACCGGGGCAGAACTGCTGTTTTTCAGATCATGCAGGTCAGCGATAAACTGGCTGCGATTATTGCAGCAGGCGGAACTTCTGCCGAACTTGAAGCGGCTGCGCTGAAAAACGGCATGAAAACGCTGCGCACAGCGGCTTTTGAAAAGGTCCTTGACGGTGTGACTTCGCCCGAAGAGGCTGAAGCTGTAACCGGAGGAAGTCTATATGTGTGCGGCATGACAGGGGGAATCAGGGCGCATGTCTGAACCGACATTCGGAATTCTTGTAAAGCTTGCTGTTGAACAAAATGCCAGTGACCTTCACATTACAGGCGGTGCGCCGCCTCTGATCAGGAAGGACGGAACGCTTCTGCCTCTTGGTGTGCCGGCTGTGCCTGCAGATTTTATAGCAAAGGAAATTATGCCGCTGATGTCTCAGAGGCAGCGGGAAAAACATACTCTGTGCAGGGCAGAGGATTTTGCGGTTCTGCAGAGTGAAACAGGAAGGCGCCTGCGAATTCATCTTTCGTCTGCGGACGGAGTTTACACTGCGGCGGTTCGCCTGGTTCCGGAGCGCGTTCCCGCGTTTGATTCTCTCGGACTGCCTGAAAAGCTGAAAGATCTGTGCCGGAGAAAGAGCGGACTCATTCTGATCTGCGGTCCTTCAGGCAGCGGCAAAAGCACGACACTGGCGTCGCTGGTTAATGAAATTAATATTTCCGAGGCGGTTCATATCTTGACTCTTGAGGATCCTGTCGAATACATTCATGTCTCGCGCAGATCATTGATTCACCAGCAGGAAATCGGCCGTGACTGTCTGTCTTATGCTGAAGGCATCCGTTCTGCGCTGCGGAGTGATGCTGACGTACTCGTTCTTGGTGAAATGAGAAGCCCGGACGAAATAGCTGCGGCGGTTGCTGTAGCTGAAACAGGGCATCTGGTGATGACTACCCTTCATACAAGAACAGTGGAGCAGAGTCTGGACCGCATGATCAGTGCTTTTCAGACCGGGCTGCAGAACCAGATCCGCATTCAGCTGAGTCAGTGTCTCATCGGAATCTGCTGTCAGCAGCTTATTCCATTGCTGCAGGGCGGCAGGACAGCAGCAGCCGAACTGATGATCAACAGCAGCGCAGCCGCCCACTCAATCCGTTCGTCGCATACTGAACAGATACGTTCTGTTATGCAGGTCAGCCGCAAAGAAGGCATGCAGACCATGGAACAGAGTCTGGCAGAACTGTATTTCAGTGGAGCAGTCAGTTTTTCAGCTGCTGCAAGCGCCGCGTTTTCAGCCGATGATTTTCAGCGGATTGCCGGTCGAAGAGGAGAAGATTTTTCATGATGTTTGTCTATCGGGCACGTGACGCTGCGGGCAGAATGCGTCAGGGGGCCGAAGAAGGCAGTTCGGCTGAAGCCGTTGCTGCGGCTCTGAAAGACCGCGGTTTGCTTGTGATTTCTGTCGATGAGGATCTCCGCACAGGGGCGAAATGGTCACTGCAGCCGCTGCTTCTGCGTTTTGTCGGAAAACTTCCCGTTTCGATGGCAGAGAAAACTTTGTTTTACAGTTATATGGAAGCTCTGATAAATGCGGGAATCCCGCTGAGCAGCGCATTGCAGCAGGCGCTTTCATCATACGGCGGCAGAAGAGCTGTCCTGCGGATCTCTGCAGCGCTGAAGCTGGTTGACGGGGGGACACCGTTCAGCAGAGCCGCATCGCAGACCGGGCTGGCTGGCAGAACCGAAACAGCTGTTCTGACAGCAGGCGAGGAAACTGGACAGATCGGACGTGCAATGGGCCTGATTGCCGGAATGTGCCGCCAGAAAGAGCGCACAGTGGCGAAAACTGTTTCTGCACTGACCTATCCTGCGATTCTTTTTGTGTTTTCACTGGGCGTCCTTTTTTTGCTGTTCCATTATATACTGCCAAAATTTCAAAGAGTTTTTCTGTCCATGAATCTGCCGCTGCCTCCCGCAACGCAGAAAATTTTTTATTTTAGCTCTGTTTTTCCTGAATTTCTGCTTTATGCGTCAGCCGGAGTGCTGGCATTCTGTGCGGTTTTCCTTTGTCTGAAGAAACTGACTCCGCCCGGCGCATTTTCAGGGATGCTGACAGTGAAAATTCCATTTTTTGGAAAAGTATGGCTTGACAGCAGCCTTGCGCGGAGTTTCCGCCTGCTGAATGTGCTTCTTTCAGGCGGCGTACCGCTGCTTCGATCTCTTGAATTTGCCGCTGAAGCCGCGCGAAGCTCTGCTGTGAGAACGGGACTTGAGCAGCTTCGCACTGCTGCAGCCAGGGGGGAAAGCCTGGGCAGAAAAGCCATGGAAATTCCATTTTTTGTTCCGGTTGCCGCCCCTCTGCTGAGTGCCGGGGAACGTTCAGGGAGTCTTGACCGTATGGCCGGCAGAGCTGCTGAATGGTATGAAAGTGCATTTGAAGAAGGGCTGAAGCGCTTATGCAGCTTCATAGAGCCGGCGCTGATTCTCATTGTCGGAGCCGCAGCAACTGCAGTGGTTTTCGCCGTATTTGCGCCGGTCCTTGATTCTCTGCACGCTTTGGCAGTCTGACCATGCGGAATAAAGGTTCAATTATAGTTGAATGTTTGATGGCTGCCGGCTTTGCAGCACTGGCCCTGCCGCCGGCAGCTGCATTTTTCAGCGATGCTCTTGATGCAGCTCTTGAATTTCGCCGCCGTCAGGAGGCAATGTCAGCTGCACTGTCATGCATTGATGCAGCAGAATCTGGGAGCGTGGAAATAACGAAGGAATGGGTCGGGGAGAATATTGCCGCAGGACTTGCTTCGTATGACATTTCGGTCAGTCAGAATGCCGATGGCTTAGGCAGACAGTGCAGTGTTTCGGTCTGCTGGACGGAGCGCGGTCGGAAAAGGGAAGTCAGGCTGGTGCGGCGGCTGCGTTGAAAGGGAGTGAGCTGAATGCGCTGGCGTGTAGACAAAGGCATAATTGGGGCTGCGCTTTCGGTGAGAGAGCATGAGGCGCTTTATGCTGAATTGAAGCGGAGCGGCGGGGCATATTCCATGGTGAACAGCCGCGTTCTGCCGCTGCCGCCCGGCCTTGTAAGCGGAGATCATATTGTTGATGGCGGCGGCCTCGGCAGATACCTCCGCAGAGAACTCGGCTTCTGCTGGGGAAAACTGCCTCTGGCACTGGGCGTTCCTTCGTCTGATTTTGTCTTCAGGACATTCAGACTGGCCACAGATGACATTCAGGAAGCGCGTGAAGCGCTCAGATGGTGCTTTGCTGATTTTTTCCCGTTCCAGTACGAGTCAGCCCTCTTTGACATCATGGAGATGCCGGTGAAACTGAAGGGCAGACAGACTCTTTTTGCCGGTGCAGCCTGTGCCAAGGCTCCGCTGATGCAGGTTCTGCTGAGCCTGAAATCACTGAGGTGCCGTGTTGCTGCCGCAGAGCCGCAGATAACTGCCTGTATCAGGGCGGTCACGGGAGAATACGAGGAAGATCCTTTTCTCCTGCTCACAGGCATCGGGGGACTTGTCCATCTGGCATTCATTCAGCAGAGCGCGCTCTGGATGTTCAGAACAGTATCCCTGGAACTTTCCCGGAAGGAGACAGTATGCGGCCTTCTGAATGCTGAAATCTCCAAAACCCTGATCTATCTTGAGGAGCACTTTAAAATGTCTTCTCCTGCAGTATGCTTTGCTGGAAACTTAGCGCCGGAAATGGCGCAGCTGCCTGCCTGTACAGGACTGGCGCGAAAAGAGATCTGCAGCAGCAGACAGATTAACTGTGTCCCGCCGGGACAGCCTGACTGGTATGACGTGGCGGGCCTGCTGATGAGGCATATTCATGAAAATTGAATTCAATCTCGTTCCGTCTGAATACTGCGAAAGTATGCTGGTTTCGCTGCGTCGGCGCTGCATTCCATATCTGCCGCTGGCTCTTATATGTCTGGCTGCGGCAGAATTCATGTGTTTTTCTGTCCTTGAAATCCCACGTCTCAGCGCCCAGCTTGAAAAAGCTGCGGGGGAACTGAAAGAAACAGTCAGGCGCACAGAGATCCTTGCAGAACAATACGCTGAAATCAGCGGGGAAATCCGGTTCTGGCAGAAAATCACGGCAAAGGCTGAAAGGTCAGTGCCGGCGCTGGAAGTGCTGGATATTCTGGCCCGTTCTCTGCCGGAAACAGCAGAGCTCCAGCATTTCACAGCCGGAGCTGACACGCTTCAAATGAAGGTGCTTTTTGCCGACTCTGAAACGCCTGACTTCTTTATGCGCAGAACCTCCGCACTGCCGTACGGCCCGGTCAGGGTGCTTGAAAGACGTATGACACCGCACGGAGGCCTTTTTATCACGTTTGAGGCTGCAAAAAAATGACTCTGAAAACTATTTCAGTCCGTACATTAATATCTGTCGGCACGGCCGCTGCAGCAGCCCTTGCAGTTTGTCTTGAACTGTGGATCGGCAGTGCAGCAAGAACACTGAAAGACTCAATTGCTGAGCGGGAGAGAATGACAAGGCAGTATGCCGCACGCGAAAAGTCACTTGCGGAACGGATCGGAATCCTGACAGAGGAAAAGTATAAAATTGATGAGCTTCCTGCAGTTCTTCTTCAGAACGAAGATGAGCTGAGAGCTGCAGTTGGGCAATGCGCTGCCGCGGCCGGCGTCCGCTGTAGTATTTCCGTGCAGGGAGCGGAAAACGGAAACGTTCTGCTTTCAATTTCAGTCCGTTTTTCCGATGCGGGGCTGAAACGTTTTCTTGCAGAGCTTCTGGCACGCCGCGAACTCTTCTCGATTGAACGCCTTGAATACGAGGGCTTCAGCGGTTCATCTGCGGCTGCCGTCATTTACCTGAACGCTTTTTTGAAAGCGGAGATACGCTGATGATTCACCAGAAAAAAATAATGTCTCCTGCAGGAGTGATTACGTGGCTTTGTGCAGGCGCGGTATTGCTCAGCACTGCATTTAACCAGTACAGTATTTGTGCACCGGAACTGATGCATGAAGTACAGAATGTTCCTGATACTTATCAGGAGCCGCACGCTGCGGCCCGGCTTCAAGAATGCATCAGCAGAAGAAAAACTGCACTGAAGGCCGCCTCGGTGGAAACAGAGGAACTCTGTCCGCCGGATGGCGAATCAGCCGCTTATGCCAGCCGTCCTGCAATTGCAGTCAGCGCTGTTGTGTCTGACGGCAGGAAAAAATTTGCCTCCATCATTCTTGAGGGGCAGCTGAAAACTCAGATTGTACGTCCTGGCAACGAAGCAGGCGGCATCAAAATCGTGGAAATCGAACCAGAGGGTATTATGTGTCAGTGGCGCGGGCTGAAATTCTTTGTGCCGCTCATGTAGGGGGAGAATGAAAGCATGAAATTAATAAAAACTGCGCTGCTGACGCTGGTCTGCGGATTTTCCGTCATAATGGCCCCTGATTTGGGACAGGCGTCAGGAAAACAGTCTGAATCAGTCCTTACTGCATTCAGTGCCGAACAGGCCGGTGATTCTGTAGTCATGCTGCTGCTTGAGGGCAGGAGACTCGCTGAACCTGCGGAAGTCTGCCAGAACGGAGAAAGTTTATCCATGATTCTCGAGGGTGTGAAATTTCCGGCTCTGAAATATGAGCGCGCTCTTGAAACACCTCTTGTGCCGTATCTGACGGCAGAACAGACAGACAATGGGACTGTTCTTACTCTGCACTGTGAAGCACCGCTTCGCATTGATGCTGTGCGCGGTGTTGGTTCGGAAAATTTAAAAATCCGCCTGAAACGGCTTGACCGGAAAGAGCATGAGCCTCTTGATGCCGTTCTGAAAGACAGCCCGGAACCGCTTCTCCCTGTGCGAAAAATTACCCTGAATCTAAAAGATTCAGACCTGCATGACATTTTCAGGATCCTGGGCGCTGTGGCGGACCTCAACATTGTGGTTGACAGCTCTGTGCCTGTAACGTCACGCATGACTCTGACCTTTGCTGACGCGCCGTTCAGCGAAGTTTTTCACTATATCCTGCGGAGTCAGAACCTTGAATGGCGGCGCGTGGGCGGCACTATTCTGATCGGCGCGAAAAATTCGCTGGGACTGCTGTCAGGAAGGATGGTCACGAAAAGCTACAGAATTTCTTATGCCGAGGCAGAAAAGATAGCTCCGCTTCTGAAAGAGATGGCAGAGCTCCTTTCTCCCGCAAACAGAATTCTTGTGGATGAACGTCAGAGTCTGCTGATAGTTACGGGCACGGTGCTCCAGCAGGAACGTACAAGAGCGGCGCTGGAAATTCTTGATGCTCCTCAGCGCCAGGTTATGCTGAAAGCCCGGATAATTGAGGTGAACGATGATGCCAGCGATCAGCTTGAAACAGCTATAAATGCTGTGTACGACTGGTGGTGGGCGAGCTACCAGAGCGGTTCGCTGTCTGCGGGGGCCGCTTATTCAAAAACTTCACCTTCAGAGCGCACGGGGCTTCCCAATCTTGGTACCGCAGACAAACTGCCGGGTTCAATCGGAAACGGCATTGTAAACCTTGCAGGCACGGCGGCCAGATTGCTTGATGTCCGTCTGAACGCTCTGGTAGAAGAAAAGAAAGCCAGAGTTCTGGCCGATCCGACAGTAACCGTGCTTGACGGCTGCAAGGCAACCGTCAAACTAGTCGACAAGCTCAAATATGTATCGCGCCGCGATGATGCCAACAACCCGACGTATGACGACGAAGAGGTCGGTCCTTCACTTGAAGTGGTTCCCAGGATTGCCAGAAACGGGATGATTACGGTCGGTGTTTCGCTTGCGACAGGTGAAGTCATTCAGTGGATCAGGGGCAGCCAGGGTGAACAGGTTCCGCAGGTTAACACCAGAAGCGTTGACACAACAGTGACTGTCCGCGACAGTGAGCCTTTTGTCATCGGCGGCCTTTATAAGGATACAAAAAGCCGCGTACGTTCGGGAGTCCCTGTTCTGCAGAATCTTCCGCTCCTCGGGTGGCTTTTTCAGTATAAAAGTTACCGGAAAACCCGCAGCCAGGTTGTGATGGTAGTTATTCCAACCGTATTGGGAGTCCCGGACAGTCCTTCTGAAACAAACGGTTTGTAATTTATAATAATTTATAATTCATTCTTTTCTAAAGCGGTCTGTTCGGCTTGCAAACATCGTCAAAAAACTATAGAATAATACGTCATACTGGCACAATGAAGAAAAGCAGCGCCAGAGAAACTAGTGAACTATTTCGGGAGGTTCTTGATTTATGGCTGATATTGTGGATACGAGCAAATTTTATCCGGGAATGAAGTTGAAATGGCAGGGCGGCCTTTGGGAAGTGGTGGAGTGCCAGCACCATATGAAGGGCCGCGGCGGTGCAGTGCTGAAATGCAAACTCCGCAACCTCGACACAGGCAGCATTTCCGAGAACAGTTTTGTCAGCGGCAACGACAAATTTGAGCGCATCGTTTTTGACGAGAAACCTGCGCAGTACAGCTATAAAGACGGCGACAACTATGTCTTTATGGATATGGAAAGCTACGAAGAAGTCTATCTGACAAAGGAGGTTCTCGGTCCCGCACTGAACTATCTGACCGATAACCTGGAAGTAAGCCTCGATATGTACGAGGGCAGGGTGATGGGCATTACGCTGCCCAACAGCGTTGCGCTGAAAATTGTTGACACTCAGCCTAACTTCAAGGGCGATACAGCCGCCGGCGGCGGTAAGCCGGCCACACTGGAAACCGGACTGGTCATTACAGTTCCCATGTTTGTTATGAACGGTGAAACTGTAATGGTTGATACGCGCAGCGGCGAGTATATTGAACGCGTCAAAAAATAACTGATTTTTCACAGCTGTGTGCGGCTGCCTTTAAAAAGTTCCTCTGAACAGTTTTTGCCGGGGTCGGCCGGACCAGTGTTTATTTCTTGACAGCAGTATCTTTTGATGCACTGATCATATGCGGCAGCAGGGGTGGTAATTTTCATGGATAAACTGGATCAAGACAGCGAGCCTGTTCAGCAGCCTCCGTTTGACCTGGATCGTGCTGTGGCAGAAGCAGCTGAAGACAGTGACGCTGCCGGCGGTGAAAAGCTGCATATCAGCGAAGATGTAATCTGTGAAATAGCCAATCGTGCCCTTGCCCGCGTTTCTTCCGTGGCGCCGGCGTCAGCCGGCGGCTCAATGCTTGGAATCGGCCGCAAAACCCCGGACGGGGTCAGAGTTTCTCTTGAAGAAGGAGAACAGCCGCAGATTTCCATGGATGTTTATGTGCAGGTTAAGTACGGCCTTCGTATTCCCGATGTGGCGTGGGACCTTCAGGAATTTCTGAAAAACGAACTTGAAAGGGCCACCGGATACGCTGTGAAAGCTGTGAACATTTATGTGCAGGGCGTTTTCTTTGATGAACTGAATCGCACTGAAACCGCTGAATCTTCTGTCCAGAACAGTTCAGAAGCTGCGTCTCAGAAAAGCAGCACAAAGGCAGATCTGCCCACTGCCGGAGAATGATACTGACTGCCGGCTCGTCTTCGGGCCGGCCTTTTTGTTTTGACCGATGAAGGGAGGAAGCGCGGTGTATCAGGATTTTGCGCGTACCAAGCTCGGGTACATCAGGGTTGATACAGGGGCGATTATTTCTCTTGTATCCCGCTGGCTTCCCAAAGACGTACAGTGCAGCGCAGTGAGGCTCAGAGCCAATGACCGGCTGTGCCTTGTGGTGATCAGCGACCGCCGTGAGTTCTGGAGCCGTGAAGATGATCTTCGCCGCGCGCATTCCATCGCTGCCGACCTCCGGTCCATGGGAATGGACCTGCCGAGACTGCAGTGGATACGGCAGAGTCAGTATTTTGAAGAACATCCTCCTTTTGCTGAGCAGCCGCTTTACAGTCTGCCCAGTTTCTGGATGAACATAGCGGGTGCAGTTTTTGCGTTTTTTGCGCTGAGTCTGTGGGGCTTTCTCTGTTATGCCGGGCTGCTGTGCGCTGCATGGTTCATTTCAGCATGGCTGATTTCAGGCGGCTGGAGCAAAATAGAACGATTACTGCCGTTTCTTGCGTCTTTTCGAAGAAGGCAGAACTGATCTCCGTATTTTTTTAAAGAGGGACTCCGATGAACAAAGACAAATTTCCTGCTGCAAAGCAGAATAAAGCGCATGCTGCCCGGGTGCGTCTGTTTCAGATTCTGTGTGCCATAGATTCTTCAGGTGAAAATCTGCCGCTTCCGGAGCTTGTGGAGCGTCTGAGAGAGCTGTTTACTGCTTCTTCGTCTGACAGAGAGGACTGGGACGGCGGAACAGAAGAAAACAGCTCTGAGGACCAGCCCTCCGCCGGTATTCTGCAGAACCTTGATTCGCTGGGCAAAAGCTGCGCTGCTGCGTGCAGCGTCAGAGAGAATCTTGCAGAAATTGATTCTCTGATCACAGATAATATGACAGGCTGGACCATTGACCGTCTGAGCGTTGTAGATCGGACAATCATCCGGCTTGCCGTCTATGAATGCATGATTGCCCATACAGTCAATGTAAAAGTTGCCCTGAGTGAAGCCGTGCTCCTTGCACAGGAATTCGGGAGCGAGGAATCGCCGCGTTTCGTCAACGGCGTGCTGGCGCGGATTGTGAACGCTGCAGCTGAAAATGATCAGAAATCTTAGTGTCCGGAATGCCGACCGCCCCTTTACAGTTGATGAAGTGGTGCTGCGGGTCAAAAACCTCATTGAATACGATGAATTTCTGGCGCATATTGCGGTAGAGGGTGAACTGACAGACCTGAAGCGCCATGTTTCAGGACATGTTTATTTTGCTCTCAAGGGGAAAAGCGCATCGATGAACTGTGTGATGTTCCGCAGCGACGCCCAGGGCATGCTTCTCTGGCCTGAAGTCGGGGACCGGGTGCTTGTGACCGGCGCAGTCAGACTCTATGAAGCACGCGGCACAGTACAGATTTATGCGAAGAAAATGTTCCCACTGGGACAGAGCGCAGCTGCGCGTGCCAAGGAAGAACTTCGCCGCAGACTGGAACGCGAAGGCCTTTTTGATCCTGGGAGAAAAAGAAAAATTCCCGCCTACCCTTCGGTGGTTGCATGTGTTACCTCCGATACGGGGGCAGCTGTCCGCGATGTGATGCGCCAGCGTGCCAACAGGTTTCCTGCTGCGCAGCTTATTGTCGTTCCCACTCTGGTGCAGGGAATACATGCAGCTGAAAATCTGACAGCTGCTCTCAGAAGGGCAGCTGCAGTCCGCGGCGTTGATGTGATTCTGCTTGTCAGAGGAGGCGGTGCCAAAGAAGACCTGAATCCTTTTGACAATGAAGATCTGGTACGTGAGGTTGCACGCTGTACAGTGCCGGTTGTAACCGGAATAGGGCATGAAATTGACGAAAGTCTCTGCGACCTGGCAGCTGATATGCATCAGCCGACGCCGACGGCTGCAGCAGCAGCCGTTTTTCCTGACAGACTGAATGAACTTGCGGCTCTGAAGGATGCGCAGAAAAATGTAAACGCAGAAATGGTGCGCCGCCTTGAAGCAGAATCAGCATGTCTTGAAAACATCCTAAAAGAGATGAATGGGACTGCAGAACGTCGTCTTCAGGAGTCGGCAGTAAGGCTTGACGCAGCGGATGACCGGCTGAAGAGAAACGCATCATCTGCAATAGCTGAAAATTCACTGAAACTGTCAGGCTTCAAGCGGGCGCTTGATAATCTCTCCCCTGTGCGTCTTGCACGGCGCGGATACAGTCTTGTCCGCATCGACGGGCAGCCGCTGCTGAAAGCGGCCCAGGCATTCGCCGGCGCGGTTCTGACAGTTCAGATGCTTGACGGCGACGTAAACGGTATTGTGCAGCACATGTCAAAGCGCAGCTGAACCTTGGCTGTTATGGAACGGACACCATGAATCATATAACGACTTTATAAAAAGGAGACGGCCATTTATGAACTACAAAATCGCAGATTTGTCGCTTGCAGCCAGCGGGCATGCGAAAATGGACTGGGCGTGGCGCGCAATGCCTGTGCTCAACACCCTGAAAAAACGTTACGAGGCAGCGCAGCCGCTGAAGGGCGTCAGGCTTTCGGCATGCCTACACCTTGAGGCAAAAACGGCATGTCTCCTGAGAACTTTTAAAGACCTGGGGGCGCAGGTATGTGCTGCGGGCAGCAATCCGCTTTCCACACAGGATGATATCTGTGCTGCACTGGTTGACAGCGGCGTCTCTGTTTTCAGCCATCATGCCATGACAGGTTCTGAATATCATGAATACCTCCGTGATACGCTGGCTTTCGGCCCTTCAGTCATTGCAGACGATGGAGCCGACCTTGTGGCGACAGTTCTTTCTGATATGAAAGAACTGATTCCAGGAATCAAGGGAGCATCTGAAGAAACCACTTCCGGCGTTAAGCGCCTTAAGGCGATGCAGAAACAGGGAATTCTTTCCTTCCCTGTCATCTCTGTGAACGATGCTCACAGCAAGTATCTTTTTGATAACCGCTACGGCACGGGCCAGTCTGTATGGGACGGGTTCATGCGCACCACGAATATTCTGATTGCCGGTAAAACAGTTGTGATTGCCGGCTATGGCTGGTGCGGACGCGGTGCCGCCATGCGGGCCCGCGCTATGGGCGCGAGGGTCATTGTCACAGAGCTGAATCCTCACCGTGCTTTTGAGGCTGTGATGGACGGCAATCAGGTGATGACCATGGAACAGGCTGCGCCTCTGGGTGATATTTTTCTTACTTTTACCGGCAACACTCATGTAATTCGCGGGGAACATTTCAGGCTGATGAAAGACAATGCAATTATGGGCAATGCTGGACATTTTGACGTTGAAATCGATAAAAAAGCCCTTGCAGCCCTTGCTGTGAAACGGGAGCAGGCACGTGCAAACATTGAGACGTTCACAATGAAAGACGGACGCCGCCTGAATCTGCTGGGAGAAGGAAGACTGGTCAACCTCGCGTGCGGCGACGGGCACCCTATCGAGATTATGGATCTCAGTTTTGCACTTCAGCTTGAATCCGCGCTGTACCTTAATGCGCACAGCCGTGAACTGCTTCCCGGTCTGATGGATGTTCCCGAGGAAATTGATGCGGGTGTTATGGAAACAAAACTGTCCTCCATGGGCATAACACTGGATCGGCTTACCGATGAACAGCGGGCCTATATGGCCGACTGGCGCGAGGACTGAGTCAATGCAAACCCTGCTGCGCCGCATTTATATCCTTGATGGTACAAGGGACAGGGCCGAACTCTGCGACCTGCTGATTGCAGACGATAAAATTCAGAAGATCGCCGCCCCGGGAACACTGGACGGGGCAGAATGCGAGACTTTTGACGGGAAGGGCGAAAAACTTGTTCTTCCTGGATTTTTCAACGCCCACTGCCACGCGGCAATGACGCTGCTGAGAGGTCTCGGCGAGGAACGCCCGTTGATGGAATGGCTTCAGGAGAAAATATGGCCTCTTGAAGAGCACCTTACTGATGAGGTTGTCTATGCGGGAACTATGCAGGCCATTCTGGAAATGGCGCTCACCGGCACTGCCGGATTTACCGACATGTATTATCATACTGAACAGGTGGCACGTGCCGCCAGTGAAACAGGTATCCGCTGCGCTGTGCCGCTGGGGGTTCTGAGGGATCCTGCAAAGTTCAGGAAGTCTCTTTACAGAGATTATGCCCCTCTGCGCGCTCCCCACGGAACAGTGTGCATAGATCCGCACGCGCCCTATACAGTGCCATTTGAGTTTGTCAGGGAAACCGCAGAAGAGGCGAGGCGTCAGAATGTGCCGCTGCAGACGCATTTTCTTGAAGCTCCGTGGGAAAGAGAATATTTTACTGATACACTGAAAATGGCCCCTATTGACTACCTTGAAAAAACCGGTCTTTCGCAGGTGCAGCACCTTGTGCTGGCGCACGGAGTTCAGTTTCACCAGGAAGAGCTCGAGTACCTTGCATCTCACGACAACATAACAATTGTTCACTGTCCTGCTTCGAACTTGAAGCTCGGCAGCGGAACGGCTCTGGTGCCTGAAATGATCAAGGCAGGCGTGCATGTTGCACTTGGGACCGACGGGGCAGCAAGCAACAACCGTCTGGACATGTGGGGGGAAATGAGGCTCGCATCGTTGATTCACAAGGGCGTGCGTCATGATCCGCAGAGCCTTGCGGCGAAACAGCTGATTAGTATGGCGACTTACGAAGGAGCACGGGCGTTCGGCTTTGAGAGAACAGGAAAGATTACGCCCGGCTGGTCTGCTGATCTGCTGGTAGTTGATATCAGCGGCCCGAATTATCTCGGAGCTGATGAGGACAACATGGCAACTTACTTTGTATATGCCGGAAGTTCCAGAGATGTTTACGGCGTGCTCAGCTGCGGACGGTGGATTGTCAGAGACAGAAAGTTTCTGCCAGTGCCGGAAGACAGAATTCTTGCTGAATCGCGCAGGCAGCGCCAGTGGCTGATTTCACAGAAAGCACAGTAAAATAACGTTCTGAACGGGCAGAAGTCCGGAAAAATAACAAAATTCACTTGCTACGGCAGGAGGCTGTGTTCATGCAGTATCGCAGCGGTAAGGAAATTCGTTCACTGTTTATCAAGTTCTGGGAGTCCCATGGCTGTCATCATTATAAAAGCTTTTCGCTTGTTCCGGATGATCCGTCGCTTCTTTTTACCATCGCCGGAATGGTGCCTTTTAAGAAATATTATCTCGGCCTTGAGGAGCCCGAATACAAGCGTGCTGTGACTTCCCAGAAATGCGTGCGCACCAACGACATCGAAAATGTCGGACATACAGCGCGCCATCATACCTTTTTTGAGATGTTGGGCAACTTTTCATGGGGCGGTTATTTTAAACGCGAATCACTGACCTGGGGATGGGAGTTTCTTACAAAAGTCCTCGGCATGGACGGCAGCCGCATGTATGCCACGATTTTCAAGGATGACCAGGAGACGTTCGATGTCTGGACCAAGGAAATCGGCATGCCAGAGTCGCATCTTGTGCTTAACGGCGAAGATGAGAACTTCTGGTATATGGGTCCGCAGGGGCCCTGCGGACCTGATTCGGAAATCCTGTACGATCAGGGGGTGGAGTTCTCCTGCGGACCGGACTGTCATCCGGGCTGCGACTGCGACCGTTTCCTTGAAATATGGAATCATGTATTTACTCAGTTTGACCGTCAGGCCGACGGCAGTTACAAGCCGCTGCCTCGCAAGAATATTGATACCGGAATGGGGCTGGAGCGTCTTGCTTCTCTGGTTCAGGGCGTGCGCAATGACTTTGAAACAGACCTGTTTGTGCCGATTATGAAGAAAACGGGAGCAATTGCCGGAGTAAAGTACGGAGATGCGCCGGAAAGCGACCTTGCCCTTAAGGTTATTTCAGATCACGTAAGGGCTGTAGCTTTTATGATCGCAGACGGAATTCTGCCTGCAAACGACGGACAGGGCTATGTGCTGCGCCGTCTGATTCGCCGTGCGGCCCGCTACGGACGGCTGATCGGCATTGATAAACCTTTCATCAACGATGTGATCCCTACAGTCATTGAGGAAATGGGCGACCCTTATACTGAACTGGCTGAGAACAGACTTACCATTGAAAAGATTATTGAAATAGAGGAGAACAGCTTCAGCAAGACTATTCGCCAGGGCAGTGAACTGCTTGACGAAGAAATCCGTACGGCGATGAAAAACAAGGACAAAGTGCTCAGCGGAGCACTGGCGTTCCAGCTGTATGATACTTACGGTTTCCCGCTTGAACTGACAAAGGAAATCTGCGAAGAGCAGGGCGTCAAGGTCAACGAAGAAGAATTCAGGATTGAAATGGAGCGCCAGCGCACCCGCGCACGCTCCTCAAGCAAGCAGATCGCCAACAATGTCATTAAGGGCAATGTTTTCAACGCTCTGTATAATGAATACGGCGCAACTGACTTTGTCGGCTACGAGAAACATGAATGCATGACCCGGGTCCGTGCTCTTGTCAGAGACGGCAGAAAAGTTGACTGTCTGCATCAGGGCGAAGAAGGCATGGTCCTTCTTGAGAGCACGCCGTTTTATGCTGAACGCGGAGGCCAGATCGGCGATACAGGGCTGATCAAGAATGGGGATACTCTGCTTGCGGTAGTCAAGGATTCCACTCATCCTTTCGGCGAACTGAACATGCAGTCAGTGACGGTAACGAAAGGCGACCTGAAAGTTGGTGAGACCGTACAGGCCGCAGTTGAGATGGACCGTCATCTTGCCATAGCACGGAATCATACGGCAACCCATATTCTTCATGCTGTACTCGGCAAGGTGCTGGGCGGGCATGTGCGTCAGAACGGTTCGCTGGTAACAGACCGTTTCCTGCGGTTTGACTACACTCATTACGAGACCCCGACCCGTGAACAGCTTGATGAAATTGAAATTCTTGTAAATGAGGCAATCCTTGCTGATAAACCTGTTACAACAGTTGTGACAGACCTTGAGACCGCAAAGGCAAGCGGTGCAAAAGCGCTTTTTGAGGAAAAGTACGGCAAAATAGTGCGCGTGGTTTCTGTCGGGGACATTTCAAGTGAACTTTGCGGCGGAACTCATGTGAGCAGTTCAGGAACAATCGGCTGCCTTAAAATCATCAGCGAAGAAAGCATTGGCGCCGGTATACGCCGCATCACGGCAGTCACCGGAATGGGCACTGTGAAAATGCTTCAGGAGGCTGTCAGTACGGTTGACAGTCTTTCATCCCGCCTTGGCGTAAAGCCGCAGCTGCTTATGAAAAAAGTTGAAAGCATGGAAAGTGAGATCCGGGATCTTCACCATCAGATTGAAAATCTTTCAAGAGCGCAGCTTGCCGGCAGCATTGACAGCGTGATCGCGAAGAAGAACCTTGCAGACGGCGTGAACCTGTATCTGGGATCAGTGGAGGAAAAGAACATGAATCTTCTCCGCGAGGCTGGCGATAAATTCAAGAGCAAGGATCCCTGCGGCGTCTTCCTGGTGTTTTCAAAGGTCGCAGACGATAAAGTGCAGATTCTCTGCATGATCGGCGATGAAGCCCTGAAAAAGAAACTGCACGCAGGCAGAATCGTCAAAGAGCTGGCAGCGATTGTCGGGGGAAGCGGCGGCGGGCGTCCGGGCATGGCGCAGGCCGGCGGCAGGAACCCGGAAAAAATTAAAGAAGCAGCGCGCGCCGCTGTTGATGTTGTGTCTCATATGATCGGAGCTTAACGTGCCCCGAATTATCTGCCTCGATATCGGTACAGTAAGAATCGGCGTGGCAGTCAGTGATCCCCTGGGCATGTTTGCCCAGGGGATTGCTGTCTGGAAGGCGGAAGCCAACTGGATGGACGAGCTTGAAAAAACTTTTGAGCGCTATGACACCAGCTGTCTTCTGCTGGGACTTCCTATCAGAGAAGATGGGACCATCGGGCCTTCGGCGCAGCATGTGCAGGAAGTAGCGTCCCGGATACAGCAGCGCTTCCCGATGGTTACGCTGAAATTCTGGGATGAACGTTACAGCACCCGTACGGCAACGGATTTTCTGCTTGAGGGAAACGTGTCCCGTAAAAAGCGCAGAAAATCAGTCGATAAGATTGCCGCTTCCGTAATTCTTCAAAGCTACATGGATTCGGAAGGAGCTGAGAGATTTTAATGAATAAGCAGAAACTTGCGTACCCCGGCACCGGCAGTGCGGCTGGGAAAAAAGCGTCCTTTACCATGCCCGAGAAAATGACGCCCATGCTGGAGCAGTACTTTTACTGGAAAAAGAAATATCCGGAATGTATTCTCTTTTTCCGTATGGGGGATTTTTTTGAATGCTTTTATGACGACGCCAAGCTTGTGTCGCGTGAACTTGATCTTGCGCTGACAGCCCGAGACGTGAATAAAAACCTGCCGATGGCAGGTGTGCCGCACCATGCAGTAGATCAGTATGCAGCGAAATTGATTGAAAAAGGCTATAAAATTGCCATCTGTGAACAGATGACGCCGCCCGACGGCAGAACACTGGTAGACCGCAGGGTTATTAAAATTCTGACACCCGGAACGTTTATCCCTGAAGAAGGCGCGGTTAATTCCGCCCTTGCCGCGCTGATAGCAGGGCGGGATGCCTGGACAGTGGGTTTTCTGACGCCAAGCGCTTCGGCGGTGCAGGTCGGGACATTTCAGCCGGCGGAAGCACGATCGGTGCTGATGTCATTTTCTCCGAGAGAAATTCTGATTCCCCGCGGCGCAGACTATGACTATAAGACAGAACTGAGTTCAGGCTGTTCGCTGACAGAAGCGTCGCCGGAAGATTTCGACCCCGACATTGGTCAGGCACGGCTGTGTCAGCTTTGGGGACTGAATTCGCTTGCAGGGTTCGGTCTTGAAAAGGGCGATCCGAGGATCGGTGCAGCCTGTGCACTTGTGACCTATGCTGAAGAAACAAGTTTTTCCAAAGCGGCCCATATCCGCGGCATAACAAAGATCATGCCGGAAGGGTACATGCACCTTGACTGGAATACACAGACAAACCTTGACCTTTGGAACGGGGAGAATTCCCTGTTCAGCTGTCTCGATAAATGTTCTGCATCTTTTGGCAAAAAACTGCTCCGTGACTGGATTGCCCGTCCGCTGTGCAGCATTGATAAGATCAACGCACGCTTTGACGCAGTGCAGGCGCTTTACGATCATCCGGATGTTTCTTCACGGGTCAGCGATCTGCTCGCCAAGTGCCGTGACGTGGAACGCGCAATCGCACGGATTCATATGAAAAGCACCAACCCGAGGGATCTGGGGGCAATTCGTGATACGCTTGACATTCATCCTGACATTTCAGCTGCGCTTGGTTCTCTGTGTCCCCAGGCGGAACTTCCCGACGCCGAAGAACTGAGCGAACTGCGATCGCTGCTTGACAGGTCTCTTCTTCCAGATCTGCCGAGGGCGCTTGGACTTGGCGCTATTGCGGCTCCCGGCTGCGACGCTGAACTGGATCAGTGGAGATCTCTTGGGGACAGCGGCGATCAGTGGCTTGAGGATTTTGCTGCTCGTGAGCGTGAAAGAACCGGTATTCCAAAATTAAAGGTCAGCTACAATAAAGTTTTTGGCTTTTATATTGAAATTTCCCGTGCCGCACTGAACGGCGTCGGGCTTCCTCCGGAGTACACACGAAAACAGACGCTTGTGAACGCAGAGCGGTTCATCACACCAGAACTGAAGGAATATGAAGAGCGCCGTCTTCAGGCTGACAGCAAAATTGCCGAAATTGAACAACGCATTTTTGATGATCTGTCCGCAGCCTGCATTGAATATACCGATGTTATTCAGCGGCTGGGGAAGGCCCTTGCACGCATTGATGTGCTGAACTGCTTTGCAGCTGCAGCACGGGAAAGGGGATACTGCCGCCCCGAACTGACAGATGAACGCAAGCTGGAGATTCGCGAAGGCCGGCACCCCATGGTGGAACAGGCGCTTCGCGGACAGCCGTGCATACCGAATGACCTGACCATGGATCTGTCACGCCGTACTGCACTGGTGACAGGCCCGAACATGGCCGGCAAGTCGACATACCTGCGAATGGCTGCGATTTTGCAGATCATGGCACAGGCGGGCAGCTTCATTCCGGCTGCATCTGCCGTACTGCCGCTGACAGACAGAGTGTTCACGCGCATCGGTGCCCATGATGAGCTGGCAAAAGGCAACAGCACTTTTATGGTGGAAATGATGGAAACCTCCAACATCCTTCACAACGTTACGCCGAAAAGTCTGGTAATTCTCGATGAAATCGGGCGGGGAACTTCCACTTACGACGGGATGAGCATTGCGTGGGCCGTTATTGAATATCTTCACAGCCAGTGCGGAATGAAGCCATTTGTGCTGTTTGCAACGCATTATCACGAACTGACGGAACTTGAGAAGAACATGCCCGGGCTTTTCAATCTGAGCATGAGCGTTGAAGAGACCAGTGAAGGAGTTCGTTTTCTTCATAAAATACAGCCCGGACCGGCAGACAGGTCATATGGAATTGAGGTGGCGCGTATAGCCGGGCTGCCCCGTGTCGTTCTCAGGCGCGCAAGGGAAATTCTGGAACACCTTGAACAGGAACAGCTCACAGGTCATCAGGACATCAGCCGTTTTGCACCAAGCCAGCAGGTCAGCATGTTTGACCTTTCCGGCGATGCGTTTATTGAAGAGGTAGCGTCCCTTGAGCCTGACCATATGACGCCCCGTGATGCCTTGGATCAGCTGTATAAACTGGTGGAACGGGCAAAGAAACTGAGGTGTGAATAATGGGAATTCATCGCCTTCCCGAAGGTTTGTCACAGAAAATTGCAGCCGGTGAAGTGATTGAACGTCCGTTGTCAGTTGTGAAAGAACTGATAGAAAACAGCATTGATGCAGGTGCGAAAAAAATAGAAGTTGAACTCGTGCAGGGCGGTAAGGTGCTTATATCGGTCAAGGACGACGGCTGTGGGATTCTTCCCGACGAGCTGCCGCTGGCTGTGGAAAAGCACGCAACGAGCAAAATCAGCACAGAAGAAGATCTTGAGGCCATCGCCACACTGGGATACCGCGGTGAAGCCCTGGCAAGCGTATGCGCTGTCAGTCATTTTGAAATTTACAGCCGGCAGGCAGGGCAGCCTGAAGGAGCGGTCCTTCATTATGAAAACGGCGTGCCGAAAGTGACTTCAGTTCCCCTCAGGCCTGGAACGACCGTCGTTGTAAAAGACTTGTTTTACAACCTGCCCGCTCGGCGTAAGTTTATGAAAACGCCGGCTGCTGAGTTCAGGCGCATTTTCAGACTTATCCAGGATTACGCTTTTGCCTATCCGCAGATTGCATTCACGCTGATTCATGGCGGCAGAAGCGCATTTGCCAGTTCAGGAAGCGGCAGTGTGGAGAAACTGCTTTCGGCGATCTGGGGGGACGAACCGAAAGTCCGCGGCAGCGAGTCAAAAGCCCCCGGTTCAGGCGTGCGTCTGTGGTGGCAGGATCTCGGGCCGCAGAGCCGCCTCCAGCTTATCTCCTTTGTAAACGGACGCCGCGTCAGCGATGCTGTCATACGTTCGGCAATAACCAGCTTCAACTGGGCAGGCCGGGGCAACTGGCTTGTGATGATTACCCTCCCTCCGGAGGATGTAGATGTCAACGTTCACCCGGCAAAATCAGAGATTCTGTTCCGCCATTCAAGCGAGGTGTACGACCTTATTCACCGGACAGCCGAAGGGCTGGCACGGGGCTTTTCGGAAATTCCAGTGCTCCCTTCCGGGCCGGAAAACAGCGGACATTGGAAAAGCGAAGCTGAGAATTTTAACGTACGTCCCCAGCAGCCTGTTTCAGCGGGGGGCGGGTTCCATAAAGACGGATCTGAAGTGCACCTTTTCGGCCGAGTGGAACCTCCGCTGTTTCGCGCTTCATCGCCGGCTGTCGAAGCAGCTAAGCGGCCTGAAAATTCAGAGCGCCTGCCTATCACAT
>Ga0256404_1003355_pt1 | contig 32899 bp, 22 predicted proteins | sample RumenRJG_01DNA_FD_185990 | JGI IMG/M metagenome (GOLD analysis project Ga0256404, IMG submission 185990) | Bovine rumen microbial communities from Lethbridge, Alberta, Canada - RJG_01 | ecosystem: Host-associated > Mammals > Digestive system > Stomach > Rumen | place: Canada: Alberta | collected...
TTCTTCCGTAAGCGGAATTACCGGCAACAGGGGACAGACAAACTACAGTGCTGCAAAGGCGGGGCTGATTGGTGCCTGCAAAGCCCTTGCGGTTGAACTTGCCAGCAGAAACATTACCGTTAACGCTGTGGCACCCGGTCTTATTGAGACGGAAATGCTAAAAGATGCACCTGTAGAAACTCTGCTTGCTTCTGTTCCAATGAAGCGAATGGGAAAGCCCGAGGATGTTGCAAACCTTGTAACCTTCCTTTTGAGCGAAGAAGCGGGATACATTACCCGTCAGGTAATTTCTGTAAACGGCGGTATAATATGAATTTTACAAAAGCAAACGGAAAGAGAAGGGTTGTTGTTACAGGCGGCGGAATGCTTACCGCTTTGGGTAAGACTTGGGACGAAGCCTATAAGACTTTGCGCTCCGGAAAAAACTGCATACGCTACATGCCAGACTGGGACCGCTTTGACAAGATGAACACACGCCTTGCTTGCCCCTATACAGGAGAGTTACCCAAGTACCCAAGAAAAAAAGTGCGCGGTATGGGAAGGGTTGCCCTTCTTGCCCTTACTGCAACAGAAGCAGCCTTTGAGGATGCTGGCCTTAAGAATGAAGACGGAAGCCTTTTGGAAGAACTTCACAACGGCAGGACTGGAATTGCATACGGTTCCTGCATGGGAAGCATGGATTCCATGGTGGACATGTTCAGCATGGTGCTAACAAACGACTCAAGCAAGATAGATTCCCAGACCTACATAAAGTGTATGCCACAAACCTGTGCTGCAAACATAAGCGTCTTCTATTCCTTGCGCGGAAGAATAATCACGACAAACACTGCATGCACTTCCGGCAGCCAGGCAATCGGCTACGCATACGAAGCAATAGAAAACGGCATTCAGGACATGATGGTGGCAGGCGGTGCAGAAGAGCTTGTTCCTCCTGACGCAGCGGCCTTTGATGCTATGGGTGCAACCGCATACGACAACGCCCACCCCCAGGAAGAGCCAAAGCCTTTTGATGCAAAGCGCGACGGACTTGTAATTGGAGAGGGCGCTGGAACCCTGATTCTGGAAGACATGGAGCACGCATACAAGCGCGGTGCAAAAATATATGCGGAAGTTGCAGGCTTTGGAACCAACTGCGACGGAACCCACATTACAAGTCCCAATTCAGAGACTATGGCCCAGGCACTTAGGCTTGCACTCGATGACGCCGGAATTGCCCCTGAAAAAATTGCCTATGTAAATGCCCACGGAACTTCCACTGCCGCAGGAGACGTTGCAGAAAGCATTGCCACTTATTCAGTCTTTAAAAGGGACGTCCCCATTAGCACGACAAAAAGCTACATTGGTCACACTCTTGGTGCTTGCGGTTGCGTAGAGGCTTGGCTTACCATAAACATGATGAGGGAAGGCTGGTTTCATCCAAACCTTAACCTTACCCAGCTTGACCCAAACTGCGCCCCCCTTGGCTACATAATGGGAAGCGGCTTGGACTTGCCGGATGCGGAATACGTGATGAGCAACAACTTTGCCTTTGGCGGAGTGAATACGAGTCTTGTCTTTAGAAGAATTTAGGAGCGGGCTGTCATTTTTACGCGCCCTGTCATAAATGACAGGGAAATCATTTTTCCGGGCTTTCCGGGGCTTGCCCGTCTTACGACGTGCGGCCCGTCCGTACCGGCCGGTCGCCTACGGCCCCCTCCAATCCCTGCTACTACCCTTTGCAAGGAGGATAGGTTGGACATTCATATATTTAAAAACAAAAACACCGCCTCTTAGTGCGCGGCACTAGAATCGAACTAGTGACCCCCACGATGTCAACGTGATGCTCTAACCATCTGAGCTAGTCGCGCATTAAAAAGCGGTGTAGAAATAATATATACGCTAAGGCAAAAAGTGTCAAGGGCTTTGCCAGGCTTTGTAAGGTTTTGCAGAAAATAAAAAAAAGCAGAAGGCACACAATGCCATGTATTTGCTACCCTTGTGTGCCTCCTGCCTTGCTTTTATAACCTGTTCAAATGGGCCTTATTTGTTTTCAAGCTGGGCCTTTGTGTAGAACTTGGGGTTGTAGAAGATTGTGTTGCCGTTCTTTATTTCCTGCTGCTGCTTGTTGTTCTTTTCTATGTTGTTCTTGAGCATAGAATCGAGCCACTTTACGAAGTCCACGATAAGGTGGGCAGATGTTGCGCAGTAGTTCCAGATAAAGCGGGCAACTCCGCAAATCATTCTCCAGATAAGCTTTGCCACAAAGATAATGGCCTTGATTACGTACTTAAGGCACTTGTAGATAAAGATATGGATAAGTTCAAATGCAATGCGGATAACTATTGGAAGAATAAAAAATCCGACTGCCCATGATATGACCGAGTATTCGTTTATTCCAGAGTCTATGAATCCGTTAAAGGAGGCGAGTACTGCAAAAACAGTAAAGAAAATGTACAACACTCCGAGTATGCAGGAAAGAACGTCCTTTAGAAGGATAAGAAGGGTAATCCTTTCCATTGCAACGCCTTCAAGGCACCACTGCTTTGTGTGCTTGGTAAAGTTTGTCTGCGGAAGCTTAAGCATTTTCCTGAGGGCAACGTAACCCAGAATGGCTGCCACTGCAGAAACGGCTGCTGCAATTTTTAGGTAGGTGGAATCAAAGTTTACAAAACTTAGCAATTCAAGCATAAAAAACTCCTGTGTTTTTATTTTTTTGTTTTTTACAAAAACTTATACAACACTATAATTCCAAATATCTAAAATGTCAAATTTTTCTTGATTTTAGGACGAAGCTTTAAAGGCTCTACCATTTGGCTTTTTGGCTAATCCGACCGAATGTGCCTATGCGACACCCGCTTTCCAGGGTTCCGGGGGCCCAAACCCCCTCCATTGCCTCACGGCAACGGCTTCGCCGCCCTTCCAATCGGGCGTAGGTTGATTTTGCTCCGCTTTTCTGCCAAGCCTAGTCTATTAAAAACTGAATACCTTCTTTTGTTGCTGTGGCGCTACCCTTGTAATGGACAGGTGGAGAAGACTCGTCGTCAAAGGTAACTTCTATAGTATAGGTGAATCCCGGCTCAAAGAAGTAATAAAGGAATTCATAATAACCGGCACAAGGCGTTCCAAAAGGAGTTGTGTCGGAATATGTTGCCTCAACTATTTCTCCTGTGGTTATTTCATCTGAGTCACCGTTTGAACCTGTCATTTTTGAAGTTATATTTGCTATTGAGGGAAAAGACTCGCTTTTAAAAGCCAATATGCAGCGGTAGCAGTCGCTGGCATCGGAAAGGCGTATGCTGGCGGTGTTTTCTGTTCCTCCGTATACAGCAACTTCGCTTGTTCCGTAAAAGTCTACAAAAGCGCCTTCGGCTGTTACATAGCTTACTATTGCCCTAATTGCCACGTTGTAGGTTCCAGCGTCCAGTTCGCTTATGGTAAGGGTTGACCCTGGGGCAATGTTTGTGAATTTTTCAACTTCTTCGTTGTCCGAGTTTCTTATGTAAACAGAAAAAGTCATGTTTTCAATGGGCGTATCTTCTGGAAGCGACAAGGGACCTGTACTGGTAATTGCTCTTGATGTGGCTGAGCCTGGCATTTTTATGCAAAGTGAGCCTTTTTCCCCTTGGCTTAACGAGCATGAGAGAAAAACAAAAGAAACTAGTGTTGATGCAATGGCTGCAAGTGCATTTCTGAGCAAAAGTCTATGTACGGTAACTTTCATAATCAACCTCAAGGCTTAAAATAACCTTTCTTTTATTATAAATCACCGCTTGGAATTTTTAAAGCAATTTTTGTTGGTGAATTTTCAGCAAAAAGAGCCTAGCCCCGATTGGAAGGGCACGTGTCAAAAATTGCATCCATGCAATTTTTGCCCAGAGTTTTCCAAAAGAAAACTCACCTGCCGCTTTTGCTAACAGATAACGCGCCGTCCTTGGCGCTGCTTGTTTGCAATTTAGGGGAAAAGTTGCAGCAGTAATACCAGAATACTGCTCCAAAAAAAATTAATATTACTATTGACAGAAACATTTAGATTTGTTATATTGTTACTGTAAGTAGTAACAAATTTGAATTGACTTGGAGGGCTTTTATGGAAAAGCGTCAGGATTGCATATATGAAAAGTTGTCTGGAGAAAGGTACACGCCTTTTTCTTTGGCAAGGAAAGTTGGTGCCAAGGTTATTTTGGAGAGTGCCCGCTTTAATATGGGAAGGGACAGGTATTCAATTTTGCTTTGCGAGGAAGCTTTTCATATTTTGCAGGATGATGACGGTGTTGCCTTTATTGTGGACGGCCGCCGCATTCCTTTTGCCGGGGAAAATTCTTCTGGCAAGGGGTGCGATATTCTTGATGCCCTGCTTTATGTTGCCCAGGAGAATGAGCTTCCGGTAAAGGGGATTCCTGTTCCTGCCAGCGGTGTGGGAAGTCTTGGCTACGAGTTTTGCGCAAGGTGCGACACTATAAATCTTGCACCTCAGACTGACGAGCTTCATATTCCCGAGAGCGAATTTATTGTTGGCCACCTTTACATTGTTTTTGACCATTTTACGGAGACTCTGCATATTTTTGCCCTGAACTATACTGAGCACCAGATAGACTTGCAGAAGGCTGTTGCAGAGCTTAAGAAGCGTCTTGGCGATCTTGACTTTAGCTATCTTGCCCCGCCTGAAGAGCCAAGGCCTTGCCGTACGGTTACGGATCTTGCCCTTTCGGAAAGGGAATACAAGGATAAGGTTCTTGCGCTTAAGAAGGAGATTGTTGCGGGGAATATTTTTCAGGCGGTTCCAAGCAGGAGGCTTACGCTTGAATGCGAGAATTCAGCTTTGGAAATTTACCGCAGGCTCCGTTCTGTTAACCCTTCGCCGTATCTTCTTTACCTGGATTTTGGAGACAGGCAGCTTGTCGGTTCTTCACCGGAAAGTCTTGTCCGTGTGCGTGAAGGAAAGGCTTCCATTAGGCCTATTGCCGGTACGCGCCGCCGCGGAAAGAATGCCGCTGAGGACGAGGAGCTTAAGCAGGATCTTCTTTCTGACAATAAGGAGAAGAGCGAGCACTTGATGCTTGTGGATTTGGCACGCAATGACCTTGGACGTGTTTGCAAGGCAGGCAGCGTTAATGTTACCCGCTTTATGGACTGCGAATACTTTAGCCACGTTATGCATTTGGTAAGCGATACCGAGGGCATTGTGAGGGAAGGGGTAAAGCCTGTTCAGGTTTTGCGTTCTGCCTTTCCTGCTGGAACTGTAAGCGGTTCTCCAAAAATCAGTGCGATAGAGATTTTGAGCAGGCTGGAGAAGGTAAAGAGGCGCTTTTATGCCGGGGCAATCGGTTATTTGCAGGCCAACGGAGACCTTGACTTTTGCATAGGAATCCGTTGTGCGCTAAAGCAGAATGCCACTTGGACGCTTCAGGCAGGGGGCGGCATTGTTTACGACAGCAACCCCGACCGCGAGTGGGAAGAAACCAACGAAAAGCTTGGGGCTATGGTTAAGGTGATTGGCAATTTTTGAGTTCTATATTTGTAATTTAGAAATTGGCTCCCAGCGGTTTTTGCCCCGAAAAAGGCTTCCGCGCTATCCCTTCGGGCACGACGAACGCACTTGCTACGCCGTGTGTGCAGAATTTTTTTCGGGTCAAAAATCGCTTCCGCCAATTTTTATGCAGCAACATGGAACTCAATATTAAATATATAATTAGGAGGATAGATATGATTTTGGTTATTGATAATTACGATTCTTTTACATACAACGTGGTTCAGGCATTGCAGCGGCTTTCTGGTGAAGAGGTTAAGGTTGTGCGTTCAAAGGAATGCAGCTTGGCAGACCTTGATGCCATGAATCCTGACCGCCTTGTAGTTAGCCCAGGTCCTGGAACACCAAGCGATGCTGGCATAAGCAAAGAGGCAATAAGGCATTTTGCTGGTAAGATACCGGTTCTTGGAATTTGTCTTGGGCACCAGTCTATTGGTGAAGTTTTCGGGGCAAAGATTGTTCAGGCTAAGCAGATTTGCCACGGTGTTGTACAGGAAATGGATTTGGACGGCAGGGGACTCTTCCGCCTGGTTGGAAAGAAGTCCAGCTTTACCCGCTACCATTCGCTTGTAATAGACGAGGCAACCCTTCCTGCTGACTTTGAAGTGACAGCCCGCTCTGCAGACGGAGACATTATGGGCATCCGCCACAAGACAATGTTTGTGGAAGGAATTCAGTTCCACCCGGAAAGCATATCAAGTCAGGATGGGGACAACATCTTCCGCGCATTCCTTAATTATAGAAGGGAAAATCTTCCTGTTGCCTCTTACCTTAACCAAGTTTTGTCTGGCAAAGACCTTAGCGAGGAACAGGCGGCGCTTTTTATGGAAAACCTTACCGACGGCGATTTGGACGAGCGCGTAACGGCCGCAATGCTTACTTCCCTTGCTGCAAAGGGCCATGCAACTAGCGAGATTGTTGGCTGCGCAAAGGTTCTTCTTAAAAAGAAAAAGCCACTTCCGCAAAAGATTTCTGGTCTTGCGGAGATTGTTGGTACTGGCGGAGACTGCAAGGGAAGCTTTAACATTTCTTCCCTCAGCGCAATCGTTGCGGCTTCCTGCGGACAGGGTGTTGCCAAGCACGGAAACAGGGCCGTTTCTTCCAAATCTGGTGCCGCTGACTTTTTTGAGGCTTTGGGAATAAAGATAGACAATACTCCGGAAAAAACTTTTGATGTTATAAAGAAGACAAATTTTGCATTCCTTATGGCGCCTGTCTACCATTCTGCCATGAGGTTTGCGGCTCCGGTTCGCAAGGCTTTGGGAATCAAGACCATAATGAACATCCTTGGCCCGCTTCTGAATCCGGCTGGTGCTGAATACGAAGTGCTTGGCGTTTACTCACAGGATCTTCTTGAACGCTACGCCCATGCTGCAAAGGAACTTGGTGCAAAGAGGGTAATGGTTGTTGCAAGTGAAGACGGCTACGACGAGATAAGTCCCTGTGCCCTTACCCACGTTTTCCAGATTAACGAGGACGGAAAGGAGTTCCGCTACATAATTGACCCCGCTAAATTTGGCATAAGCGGAATTGATGAGAATGACCTTGCTGGCGGTTCTGGCCAAGACAACGCTTCCATGGCACTTGAGCTTCTTGAGGGCAGGGGAAAAAGAGGTGTGCGTGAGGCTGTTGCACTTAACACGGGTGCCCTGCTTTACATAAGCGGAAAGGCACACACTATTCTTGACGGCTACAAGATGGCCCTGGATGCCATTGACAGCGGAAAGGCAAAGGCTAAGCTTGAGCAGGTTCGTATGGAAAGCAATGGAACTGCTCCTGTTCCGAGCGCTGCTTAGCAAATGCAATGCCGCTTGGCAAAATCCATGCCGCTTAGCAACAGCGGTGCCTGTTGGCAAAATCCATGCCAGTTAGCAAAAGCGGTGTGGCTTAGCAAATGCAATGCCACTTAGCAAAATCGGTGCCTGTTAGCAAAATCAGCGCTGGTTAGCAAAGTCGTGCCGGTTAGCAAATGCAATGCCACTTGGCAACAGCGGTGCCTGTTAGCAAAATCAGCGCTGGTTAGCAAAATCCATGCCAGTTAGCAAAAGCGGTACCAGTTAGCAAAGTCGGCGCAGGTTACCAAATGCAATGCCACTTAGCAAAAGCGGTGCCTGTTAGCAAAATCAGCGCTGGTTAGCAAATGCAGTGCCGCTTGGCAAATGCATGCCAGTTGGCAAAAGCGGTGTTGGTTTGCAAAGTCAGCGCTGGTTAGCAAAATCCATGCCTGTTAGCAAAGTCGTGCCAGTTGGCAAAAGCGGTACCTGTTAGCAAAATCGGTGCCACTTAGCAAATGCAGTGCCGCTTAGCAAACGCATTACTTCGGAAAACAGCCCAATCCACCCAAAAAATAAACAGTTTTCCGAAATATTTTAACCATTTGCCCTGCCCAAAAACCTTGACAGATGCTTGTCTAAGCGCGGATAATATATCCATTGGAAACTTTTTTGTCCAAGAGCCATGGCGGCCACTGCAATGTGACTAAAAATATCTTAAAACATGACGGTGTACCCCCAGGCTTTGGATTCAGGCCCTTTTGCAGCCCAAAAAAGTCATGGAGTTTATTAAATGAAAAAGTATTATTTTGCTTTCCTCTTGTGTTCTGCGGCCCTTGCTTTGCTTTCCTGCAGTGGCAAGTCAAATTCATCAAAAGATGAAAATCCCGGTAAAAAAATTGTAGTCTGGTCATATTCAAGCGAACTTGGCAATATGATAGACACCCCTTCATTTGGCTACAAGGCAAAGCATCCCGGCGTTCAGGTAGACTATTCCCTTACCCCAGTTGACCAGTTTACCTCAAAGCTTGACCGTGCCCTGGACTGCGGCGGAAGCGGTGCCCCCGACGTGTTTGCGCTGGACGTTTCATTTGTCCGCAAATACATAGAAGAAGGTAAAGATTTCCTTCTGCCCCTGGACGACATATACGAGCAGGTAAAAGACAAGATGGACTCTTACCCGGTTCAGGTTGGAACCTACGACGAGCATGTCTACGGCTTAAGCTGGCAGGTCTTCCCCGGAGCCGTATTCTACCGCAGAAGCCTAGCCAAGCGTTTCTTTGGCTCAGATGACCCAAAAATGGTTCAGCAGCACCTTAAGGACATACCGTCTTTTTTGGATGCCGCAAAGCTAATAAACGAAAAGTCCTACGGAACGGTCTACATAGTCTCATCTTCGCAGGATTTGTTCATGCCATACAAGGGCTTACGAAAAGTTCACTGGGTTACCAACGGAAACCTTTTCATAGACCCGGCCATGCAGTCCTACATGGAAATGTGCCGCACAATGCACGTAAAGCACTACGATGCCGGAGTCCAGCAGTGGTCAGAAGGCTGGTTTGCCGGAATGAACGACACGCTTACGGACAGCGCCGGTAAAAAAGCCCAGATTTTCTGCTATTTCCTTCCGGCCTGGGGACTCCATTCAGTCTTAAAGGCAAATGCCGGTGATACAGCCGGAGACTGGGGCATGGTTGCGGGGCCTGTTCACTACGACTGTGGAAGAACTTGGCTTGCCGCTTACAAAGGCACAAAAAATCCGGAAGCCGTAAAGGAAATGATACGCTACCTTGTTAGCGACGACGATTTTTGCAGCGGTTATGCCAGAATGACCGGAGATATAGTTGCCAACGTCCATACCCAGGACGAAATAAAAAACACCTTTAAAGAACCCTTCCTTGGCGGCCAGAACCACTATGCGGAACTGTGCGAAATGTCCAAGAAGACAAAAGAAAGCCTTGTTCAGGGGTCGGACCAGGCCATTGAGGCTCTTTGGAACGAAGCAGTCTTTTCCTATGCCTACGGAGAAAAAACAAAGGATGAGGCTCTGGCAGAATTTAGGTCTCATGTAAAGAATACTCTTGGATTTTAGTTTTTGGACGGTATTTCTTCTGTCGGGGGGAATACTTGTCTTTAAAAACTGTAAGCTTAATTGCCTTCCCCGCTTTGCGTGGTTCCGCGCCTTCGCGCTCCATTCCCTTGCGGGAACGGCTTCGCCGCCACTCCAATCGGGCGTAGGTTGCTTGGCAAGAACGAAAAAAAACGTTCCCTGAGCCTGTCGAAGGGAACACTTCTAAAAAAAGTCATATGGCAAAATAAAAAGCCGGGGTCCAAGGGACTCCCTTGAAAGTTACCCACTTGCAAATTTAAGGTTATTTCTTTACAATTTCTGTTATCTGCACGGAAGCGTGGCCGTTTTGGCTTGAAAGCTTGCCCTTTGCAAAGAGTTTTCCGTCCACAAGGATTTCTGCCGCCTCTACTGGCTGGCGGTCCAACTGGATAACGGTTCCCTTTGTAAATGAGTCCACTTCTTTCTGCTTTTTAAGGATGGATCCGTAGACGACGGTAATGCGCCTGGGGGATGTTGCGTTTGCCTGGGCAATTAGGGCAGCTGCCCTTGCCTTTCTAGCCGCAATCTTTGCAGCGCGGGCCTTTGCATCGGCTTCGGAGGGTGTCTGCACAGCCTTTTGAGGATCTTGGTTTTTTGCTTCTGTTTTAGGCTTCTTGCCTTGTTCTGTCTGAGGTGTGCTGGGACTCATTATTCCTCCAAAAGTTTGTCTTTAATAGACTAACTTAATTATATCATAACTTTTTACAAATGCAAGGAAATAGATTGGGCATTTTTGCCGATTTATAAATAGAAGGCTAAAAAAAATGAATATTATTGAAGAAATTGTTCAAAAGCGCAAGCAGGATATAAGGAACCTTAGTTTTAACTACGGAGTTGACATTCCGCGTGAGCGCCCCAGGCGTGTGGTGCCCTTTCTTGGCTCCAAGGGAGCAATCCTTGAAATAAAGAGGGCTTCCCCAAGCAAGGGAGACATTGCCCCAAACCTTGATGCCGCCGACACTGCAAGAAAATACATGGAGGCTGGTGCAAGCGCAATTTCAGTTCTTACAGAGCAGAACTATTTTAATGGTTCCCTTCAGGACTTGATAGCAGTCTGCGAAGAAGTAGGCAACCGCAACGTTGCAGTCCTTCGCAAGGACTTTCTCTTTGACCCGGAAGAAGTGGAAATTGCCTATAAATGCGGTGCAGACGCAGTCCTTTTGATTGCCCGCATGCTGGACACGGAAAAACTCATAGAGATGGCAAAGGAATGTGCCTTTCTTAAGATAACCGCTTTTGTGGAACTGCGCCAGAGCGAAGACTTGCAAAAATACAAGCAGCTCTTGGAAGCCGTGGACAACCGCTACATTGTTTGCGGAGTAAATGCCCGCGACCTTGGCGACTTTAGCATAGACTTCCTAAAGCCAGCCGGCATGATAAGGGAAATCCGCATTATTTCCGGTGTAAGTTCCCGCGTTGTATTTGAAAGCGGAATAAAGACCCCGCAGGCCGCCGCTTTTGCAGGAAGCTTAGGCTTTACCGGTATGCTGCTGGGAGAAGCCGCCGCCTCCAACCCGGAGATGGCAAGTTCCCTTGTAGCGGCATTTGTAGACGCAGAAGAAAACGATGCCTCCAAAAAGTGGCTTGAATATGCAGGAACACTTCGCCGCCGCATGGAAAAGAAACCCAAGCCCTTTGTTAAGATTTGCGGCATAACATCTGCCCCGGACGCTGTAAAGGCGGTAAAGCTTGGTGCAGACTTCCTTGGCTTTGTATTCGTTGCCGAAAGCAAGAGAAATGTTTCCGGTTCAACAGTTGCAAAGATTGCGGGAGAACTCCAGAATTCCAGCCTTAGGGGAAAGGTTCGTCTTGTTGGCGTAATAACAGACCCCTTCTCCAGCGAAGCAAAAGAAGCCTACGCTCTTATAGACTCAGGTGTGCTGGACTTTATTCAGCTGCACGGATGCGGTGATGAATTCCTTAGGGCAGAAGAGCTTGACGACGGCAAAAAGAAGGTTTCCCCGGCAGAAATACCACATTATCCGGCCGTAAACATAACGAGCGTTGAAGACCTGCAGCAGATAGACGTTATGTGTGCCTATGGAGAACCCAGAATCCTGATTGACGCAAAGGACGGAGACCAGGTTGGCGGAACAGGCATTCAGGTTGGGGAAGGCTTTGTTGAGCAGGTTGGCAAAAAGACCAAGCTCTGGCTTGCAGGCGGAATTGACCCCAAGAACGTAAAGGACATAATCCAGAAATTCAACCCGGAGCTTCTGGATGTTTCAAGTGGCGTAGAGTCTGCCCCCGGTGTTAAGGACTATGCAAAGTTGGAAAAGCTCTTTAAGGCCATAAAGTCCGGTGCAAAGAAAGTAAAGAAAGAGAAAAAGGAAAAATAGTTGTTCTGCAAACACAGAAAGCAGGAAAACTTGCATGCAGCGTGTGAACTGTCTGTTGAAAATACAGGCACGGCAGGGATTGTAGGGGCCCGCCTTAGGCGGGTTGCGGAACGCAATGGAGCGGGTAGGGCCCCGCGGAACCCCGGAAAGCCCCTTGCATATAAAAGCGCCGCAAAATTCAATAGGTAAAAGAAGAACCAATGCCAAGCACGTATTTTTTCTCGTCGTTGAATGTGTGTGGCTGGTATCTGAATGAAAGGCTAAGCTTGTGTACTATGGAGGGGGAGGCGAGTACCCCGGTGTTTATCATCTGGTAGAAGGATGCCGTTAGGTAAACTGCGTCTTCCATAAGGTCCCGGTCTGCTTCTTTTAATGCATCTGCAATCCTGAATATTTCCATGTTGCCGTTCAAGTGGGCAATCCTCATCGCATATCCGCCAGTAATTGAGAACCTCTTGAAGTAAAGTGGAAAGGCGGAAATTCCCTTTTGTATTTCCGAGGCAAAGAGCACTGCTTCTGCCGAAAACTTAAAGAGGCTTGTGGCGTTGTAGCAGAGGGAAGCGGATGCTCCGACCGGAAGGTTGTATGTTAAGCCCTGCCTGCAGTCAATAGGGATAAGGTTTCCTATGAGGATTGTCGCAGACGGAAAGAGCTGGCTGTTTGAGTAGGAACTGTCTTCGTCCTTGTTCCTAAGGTACTTGTTTGCATAGACGGTCTTAAAGCTGAATCCTGACCTGTTCCAATAGCCTGAACCCGTCTGGTGAATGTTTGAGTATTCAAGGGAAAGGGCGTTCTGCATGTTAAAGAGGCTTTGGTTGTCGGAATCCCCCATTTTTGTGGAGGCAAATATTCCCGCGTTTTCACTACCAAAAAGCGAAAAGTCGTAGTCGTCGCTGCTTGAAAGCTTCTGCTTACCGTCTACGAGCAGGTTTCTTTCCGTTGCAGTTATGGAGCCTGTCTTTCCAACTTGCACCGTGTTGCTTACGCTTATGCTGTTGGAAAACTGCCTTATGCCGTTCTTGTCGTAGGTAAGGGCAGCTTCCTCTCCGTAGACAAAAAACTGGGTCTGCTGCATGGAGCCGCCCTGCAACCTTACCGCAAGGCCTCCGCACCCGCTGAATATGTCCCAGCCCGTGCTGACAGAAAGAATCTCGTTGTCCCAGGGGGTGGCGAATATGCCCATCACGCCGGGGAAGACGATTGTGTTGGAGTAGGCTCCGTTGTCGTCATACAGGGGAACATAGGAAAATGGCAGGACGGAAAGCTTTTTCTGGAACATGTTGCGGTAAGGCTTTGTTTCTTCCAGGAACTTTGCCATTGCCTCTTCCTGCTGAATTGCTTCGGCTTTGCTATTGGCATCATTGTGGCGGCTTTCCTCATTCTTGCCTTTTACGGCAACAGATATTGTTTTTTCTTCTGCATGGGTGCTTTGAAGCGGTATGCTTTTTGTATGCATTTTAAGCAGCTTGCTGTCCGTGTAGAAATGCGCACTGTAGACCGTACTTTCTCCAAGACAGACCGGACTGTAGATGCCGCCAGAGACGTCGGTGGACAAAATGTATGCGCCAGAGCCTTCTATAATTCCAAGTCGGGGAAATGTTCCCGGCATTGCAAGACTAAAAACAAGGCTTTCTTCCCCGGAAGGGTAGTCTCTTGTGCTAAGGCCTGAGGGTGTGCTTGTATCGTAGTAAAAGGAAAGGTCCCTTAGCTCAACATCCTTGCCAAGTGAATATTCAATGCCCTTGCCGGCATTTTTTCCGTAGGCAAAGACGTTCCGTATTTTCCATTCAGAATCCTGCCTGCAAAGAAAGGCTATGTTCCCCCCGCTTCCTCCGCAAAGAGAGAATGGGGCTTCTCCCTTGCCAAGAAAGAGCTCCGTGTCTTCTTCAAGTTGCCCCTCTTTTATTCGGTAGGTTTTTATATAGCTATTCTGACCGCTAACCTTTACAGCCGCAAGTGAGTATTCTGCCGCTTTGCCTTCTTTTGCGCCCCTTGCAATAAGCACTGTAGCGTCCCTAAGGCCTGTCTCGTCCAAGCTTGTCCAATCACCTGTCTGCATGTTGTAGAGCTTAACCTTTGTCTTTATGTTCATGCTGTTGTAGCTGTAGTAGCTTAGCGCAAGAAATGCCCCGTCCGGCGAAAGCGAAATGGATGCAACCCCCTTGTGGGTAAAAAGCTTTTTTGGCTTTTCAAAGGAACCGTCTTTTCTAATGGCGGAAAAGTAGACCGAAGATGTTTCGCCCTCAATGTATGCAAAGCCATTTTTGCAGGAAGCAAGGCCTGTGTACCTGTAGCCGCTTGTGTTTTTACGGTCCAGCTTCTTTGTTTCTGCCTTTCCAGACTGGCTGCTTTGGGCAGACTGGCTGCTTGGGGCAGACTGGTCGCCTTGGGCAGGTTTGCCGCTTTTGCCGTCCGCATTTCCGCCAGCCTTACCGGAAGCTTTGCCAGCCTTACCGGAAGATTTGCCAGACTTACCGGAAGCCTTTCCTGCATCCCTAAAAAAATCGCCAACAAATTCTTCTGCCAAAGGATTGCTATTTATAGAAGGAACTTGAACGCTCTGCACAAATTCCTTCCATGCCGCATTCAAATTCACACCGTAAACCTTTTGAAAGCCCCCCCGGAAGGTAATGTGAAAGTTGTTTATAATTTCCCACCAGAAGTCCGCATACTTTTGCATTCCGTATTTTTCCTGCAGCCACTGGGTAAAGGAACTTCCAAAAATGTATGGCGTACTGCCGGCAGGGTAAATGTCCCGCGAACCAAGCACGTCCGGCCATGAAGGAAATTCCCCGCTAAGCTTTGCCTGCCTTATCGTGTGCAAAAAATACGAACTGTTAAGCCTTCCCTGTCCGCCCCGGCTTTCCTGGGCAACCGCAGCCCCTTCCTTTATCATGGACGGCGTTTCTATAAAATCTCCCCAGTAAATCATGTTGCAAAGCCTGTGCCTAAACTTGTCCGACTTCTGGTTTACAGTAAGCGCATGGGTAAGCTCGTGCTCAAAAGTGGAAAGCAGTGTGTTTGAATAAACGGAAAGGTCTTCCCTTGCCGCCGCATCAAAAAGAACTATGTGGTCGTAGCTGGCATTGCTAAAGTATGCGTTGTAAACGTCCGTGCTTTGGGTTATAACCACCGGCATGGCATTAAAGGGGCAGGTCATGTTCATCTGGGAACAAATCTTTTGGCAAATCAAATCTGCGCTCTGCCTAAGCTCCATTGCGCTCTGAATGCACTGCTCCGGAAAAATAATAAGAAAGTATTGGCTTTGAACCGAGCGGATGTTTGTGCCCCCGGAAAGCTGGCCGTTAATACTTGTAATCTCTGCCTTGAGCGGGTAAAAGCTAAAAAAAGTGAGCAGCAAAAATATGGCATTAAGTCTTCTCATAAAATGTCCAGACAGTCTTTCTTCCATACAGAATAGCATAAAAAAAAGCCGTAAAATTCACAAGATGTAAATTCTACGGCTCGTAGCAGGCGTCTAGCGGAGTCGAACCGCTTCATAGTGGTTTTGCAGACCATTCCCTTCCCACTTGGGTAAGACGCCATAACGGAAATAAGCATAGCATTTTTTACGATTTGTGTCAATAAGAGGAAAAGGTTTTTGCCTATGTATTTAGGAGGGGGAAGTCTCCCCCTGCGCCCGCACTTCGTTGCGTGCTACCCCCTCTGCGGGCTCAAACGCCGCCCGCAACGCCTGCTAAAATGAATCGTGTTAACATAGAAATCCCGCGAGTCACGAATTAACTCGGTAGCCTGCGAAGCGAAAGGACAATGCCCCCCGAATGTCAAGTAACATTTGTTGGCGTAAAAACAGCGAGTTTCCCCTCTCTACAGCCACGAGTTGCTCCGCAGATGCCTTAAGTGGCAAAAATTCCAAAGTGCACACGGAGTGTATCTTGCAAAGATATGTCCGCACCCTGAGCATGTCGAAGGGTGTGGTGTTTACAAAGAAGTGCTGTCACCATGAGCTTGTCTCAGGGCCTGTACCGCAACAAAATACCGGTTTTCGAAACAAGCCACTTCCTCCACTTGCTTCACTTTGTCGTGTCTCCGCTACCACCTCTGTGGCCACCCTCAAAAAAACAAAAAACATTTGTTGGCATCTTTTAGATTTTCTTGACTAAATGCCTTAAGCGCGTTAAGTTATTCCAATAAATCATGGTTTTAAAAGTCTTCACAGGTTTTTGAACTTGTGATTCCATCTTTTTTGCTTTTCTTTTTAAGGAGAATTTTTTATGAAAAAATTATTGGTTGCTTTGGCGGCAGCATTGCTTTCTGCATCTGTATTCGCAGGAGAATTCCATCTTGGAACTTATTTCCCCGTTACAAAGTTGGATGTTGACGTGGACGATGATATTGGCAACGGAGATTTTGATGCTTCCGGCTTTGGCATTAAGTTTGACTACACCTACGTTGCCGATTCAAATTTTACTTGGAAAGTGGGAACTGCCATTGGCTATACTAGGTCTGGTGATATCATAGACAAAGCCGACGAAAAAGCCGGTGGTCTTGACTACGATGTGGGAACAGGCTTGGGCTGGACATTCATCAACGAGCCAAAGGTGACGCTTTCTCTTACTGGAAACTTAGGGCTTCACATGCTGTATGTTGATGCAAGCGAAGACATTGAAGGCATTACTATAGAAGAAGACGTATTTTCCATGCTTTTTTATATAGGACCGGAAGTTACATTTGCATACCGCTTTACGGATTCATTTGGGCTCTATGCAGGACTTGGCATTTACTATTCATTTGGTTCTACAGACATTGACATTTCCACAAAAGTGTCCGGTTACAAAAACTCCAGTAACGACAGCTATTGGACTGATGGCTTTATCTACATGCCAAGCCTTGGCGTAAGCTGGAAGCTGTAACCAACACTGTTCCTGCTGTCTTGCAAACGCAGTCACATCAGCTTGCGATGCGACTGTCACCTACGGTCTTGCGGACACTGTCACCTTCGGGCTTGACCCGGAGGTCTGTTCGTAAAACCACTTACCTTAGCTTTGAAAGCCTGTCGCGGAGGGATATGTAAAGCCCCAGCACGGCGCAGGCGACGACTGTTCCAGTAATAAGGTTTCCCAGGGGTATCAACAGGGGAAGAATCATAAGGAGTATGCTTGCCGGAAAAATTGTCCGGTAGGAAGATGTGGCTTTTGGAATTTCTTTCCCTGCATTGCGCAAGGCCTTTTTTGCCTTGGAAATCTTTTTAAGAAAAATGGCCAGCACTAAAATGTATGCCACAAGACCTGCAAGAAAAATATAGAATACCGGCGGAAAAACATAAAGCCTCATTTGTAAGCCTCCTAGTATTTTTATTCTAACTGCTGATGTTAAAAAAATCAACATTACGCGTACCGCATGTAGAAGGTAAGTGCAATTCTAAATGAAACTTAGTAAGCATTAATCTAAATGCGGAAGCACTTCCATTCTCGGCTGAAAACGCGTCAAAAAAGCCGAGCGCGGATATAAGGTGTCTGACTCCCTTCGGGGCTTGAAGCTACGCTGCCGGGTTCGCTCCGCGCAAATGCTTTTTTGTCGCGTTTTCAGCCTCCATTCCAGTGCTTCCGCACACTGTTTTGCTACATTGCATTCATTGTATGTTGCACTTACCTTCTGTATGTTCTGGAAGAAGAAAAAAAATGATGCTGGATGCTTTTGCATAACAATCATATGCCAAAATTGAGAATTTCGCTTAACACTTATTAATGACACATTACGCGTACCGCAGATGAATTTCTGGTTAGCAAAACGCGCAAGGGATTTGAATACGGTGGCATCTTGCTGCCATGCGCCCAGAAAAAAATTATTTTTTGGACAAATAGAATTCCAGCGTCTTTCGTGCAGAATCAAATGCCAGCGGCACTTTCTCCAGCTCTTCAAGGTTTTGGATTTTTACCCATTCAAAAGACTGAACTTCGCTTTCCTGTCCCCTTAGCTGGTAGGAGTCTGGAAGTTTTGCCACAAAAAAGAGGTCGCAGGTTTTGTAGACTACATCCCTGTAAACGTAGGTGTTTGCAAAGGAACAAAGGTATTCCACGCTTTTGGGCTTTACGCCGCTTTCTTCCATGCATTCACGTACGGCGGCTTCCTCTGCGCTTTCCCCCGGGTCGGAAAATCCTCCAGGAAATGCAAGAAATCCCTTGCGGGGTTCCTTGGCACGCCTTTCAAAAAGGAATTCCCCCTTTTCGTTTTCTATTACAAGGCCCACTGCGCTTGCCACGTTATTGTAAAGGTCAAATTTGCAGTCAGGGCAGTACCACTTTCGGCCACCCATGAGCGTCTGAATGTTGCGCGAGCCGCATTCCGGGCAAAAGTTGAATTTGTTGTCTTTCATAGAGGAAAATATATCACTTTGTGGGGGAAAGGTTAAGTGAGTGCTTGGTGTGCAGGAGGCAAGTGCAAATTCTAATTCAAGTTGTAAATGTGAATTTAAACAATAAGGCACTTCCATTCCCGGCACACAACGGTAGCAAGTTCGTGGCGTTGTGCGCGTAAAAAAAAATTTGTTTTTGTAAAGCCTTTTTTGTTATATTAAAAGGGTAGGGAGTAAAAGAATATATGGAGAGCCAAAGTTGCGGGGTGTTTTATGGATAATATTATAGAAGGAAAAAGCTTTGACGAAGAGCGTGCGCTTTATGGGCAGCATGACCTTACCGTAAGGAACTGCCGCTTTGACGGGCCTGCAGACGGAGAGAGTGCTTTTAAGGAAGCAAGATGCATTAAGGCGGAAAAGAATTTCTACAACCTGCGTTACCCCTTCTGGCACTGCACAAATCTTGAACTTCTTGGCGGAGAGATGACGGACAAGTGCCGGGCTGCCCTCTGGTATTCGGAAAATGTGAATATTCAGGGCCTTTCCATGCGGGGAATTAAGGCTGTCCGAGAGTGTTCCAACGTGCGCATTGAAGACTCCTACGTTGACTCCCCAGAGTTCGGCTGGTTTACGAGAGGAATGTCCATGGCGAACTGCAAGGCTAAGAGTGAATACTTTATGCTAAAGAGCTCTGACCTTAATTTTAGCGGAGTAGAATTTTCCGGTAAGTATTCATTCCAGTATGTTACAGACAGCGTTTTTGAAAACTGCAACTTTGACACAAAGGACGCATTCTGGCACGCAAAGAACGTGCTTGTAAAAAACTGTACGGTAAAGGGCGAATACCTTGCCTGGTACTGCGAGAACGTTACCTTTGAAAACTGCACGATAAGCGGAACCCAGCCGCTCTGCTACTGCAAGGGGCTAAAGCTTGTGAACTGCAAGATGTATGACGCAGACCTTGCTTTTGAAAAGTCGGAAGTTCAGGCGGACATAACCACCCACGTGGAAAGCATAAAGAACCCTCTTTCCGGCTGCATAAAAGTGGCTGGCCTTGGAACTCTTATACGCGATGACCCTGCTTCTGTGGCAGATGTTTTGGAGAGAAAGTAACGAGACGGCCGTCATTCCGGGCTCCGACCCGGAATCTGTGTAAGGTGTATGCGGGACCTTGGTTTAGAACGTGCATTCCGTATGGGGACAGACCCTGAAACGAGTTCAGGGTGACAGTTCTCCGTTAGGGTGACGGGGCTCTGTTGGCGAGACGGCCGTCATTCCGGGCTCCGACCCGGAATCTGTGTAAGGTGTATGCGGGACCTTTGTTTAGAACATGCATTTCGTATTGGGACAGACCCTGAAACGAGTTCAGGGTGACGGTACTCACTTTGCGAACTCTCCGAGTTATTTTGTAACTCGCAGTTTTTTATGCCAACAAATATTTCTTGGTTTTTCGGGGGCGTTGCGGGGGTGTCCCCCGCAGAGGGGGTAGCACGCAACGAAGTGCGGGCGCAGGGGGAGACTTCCCCCTCATGGGTAAAAAAAAGGCTATGGGGTATTCGCAGCGCATCTTCCGGCAGACTTCCCCCACCTAAATGCCGTCCTTTTTTAGCGAATCCCTGTCTGCAAATTCGGGGTAGTCGGTGTGCTTGCAGTAGCGCAGGTCGCGGTATTTCTTGGGCGTCATTCCTGTATTTTTTCTGAAAACGTAAATAAAGTGGCTCTGTGTTGTAAAGCAAAGCATGTCGGAAATCTCGGAAATGGAATAGTCGGTAAATTTTAAAAGCTTCTTGGCATATTCTATCTTCTTAATACGTATATAATTACCTATTGAATACCCGGTCTCCTTCTTAAAAAGCTGTGTAAGGTAGCTCTCCGAAAGCCCGGAAACTTTGGCAAGGTCGCCCGCAGAAATCCTGTTGGTTATGTTCATGTAGATGTATTCCATGCACTTGGAAAGGGTTCCCGGCATTACCCCCTGGTGCTGGCTGCTCTTCATGCGCTCTGCGTAGTCCATGCACATTTCCTTTTGCAGGGCTACGATTTCTTCCTTGGTGGTGCAAAGGTCGGTGCGCTGAATGTAGTAGTCGCTAAGCTTGTAGGATTCCTCCATGCTCATGCCCATTTCCACGCAGAACCTTGAGCACATGGCCGTGTTTATTACAAAGTGGAATTTTAAGTTCTGCAGGGGGTTCTCCGAAAGCCGCCCCTTTTCCTTCATGTCTGCAAAGTCGTTTCGCTCGCATATCCGCCTAACGGTCTCTATGTCGCCGCTAGCAACGGACTTGTAGAAGGTAAATTCCTCTTCCATAGGAAGGTGCCGCTTCTGTTCGTAGAGGGAGTCTTCTTCAAATTTAAGCCAATCAGAAAAATATTTCACTTTTTTAATTCTCTAGCCGCAGGGATTCAACTCTCTTTTCATATTATAACACATATTCCAATAAAAGGTAAGCCTTGCATTCTCCTCTTTTTCTTCTGGACGGTACTTTTTTCTGTTCTACCAGATTATTCCTTGGCTAACTCGACAGACAGGCCTCTGCGCCACGGGCTTTCCGGGGTTCCGGCTTTCGCCTCCATTGCCCCTGGCAACGGCTGCGCCGCCCCTCCAATCCCGCGTAGATGCATTCAAAAAATCCCTCCATGGATTTTTTGAATGATTGCAGAATTGCTGCGCAATTCTGCATGCGCTAAGCCGCCCTCCATGGCTTGTTACTGGTTGGCAAGAAACAATTCCGTTCCCTGAGCTTGTCGAAGGGAACATCTGCAAACCAAATCCTTCCCCAAAAACGCAAGCCGTCACCCTGAGCTTGACTCAGGGTCTGTCCCAAAAGGCCTTTAACTGCTACAGATTCCAGGTCAAGCCCGAATGGCGGCAGTATTAAAATTTTTTGGATTGCCCGCAAAGCTGCCCTCCATGGCTTTTTACTTGTTGGCAAGAAACAATTCCGTTCCCTGAGCCTGTCGAAGGGAACAGTTACAAACCAAATCCTTCCCACAAAAACGCAAGCCGTCACCCTGAGCTTGACTCAGGGTCTGTCCTAAAAGGCCCTTTAACTGCTACAGATTCCGGGTCAAGCCCGAATGGCGGCAGTATTAAAATTTTTTGGATTGCCCGCAAAGCCGCCCTCCCTGGCTTTTTACTTGTTGGCAAGGAAGAAAAACCGTTCCCTGTGCTTGTCGAAGGGAACAGTCCCAAAACAAATGCCTTTGATTTCTACGGATTCCGGGTCGATTACTGAATGACGCCTGTATTTAAATAGTGGGGTTCTTAGGCATATCGCGATACGTTGAGCGATATGCCCCTAAGCCGTACCTGCCCAGAAAAAATCCATCCGTGGATTTTTCCTGGGATTGCAGAATCGCTACGCAATTCTGCCCGTTGCTAAGCCGCCCACCATGGCTTGTTACTTTTTGGCAAGAAAGAAAAGACAACGTTCCCTGAGCTTGTCGAAGGGGACAGCCCTAAAACAAATGAATTATTTGCAAAGAGATACTGGGGTTCTTAGGGGCAAAGCCCCTAAGCCGTGCCCGAGAAGGAGGGGTGGTTTGGAGGGGAGGAAACATCGGGCTTCGGACTCTGAGAGGTTTCCTCCCCTCCAAGTTAGGGTCCAAGGGAACTCCCTTGAAAAAAAATCATATTTTTGTAAAATTTCGACATTTTACTTAAAATCCTGCTATTTTTTATTTTGGCATGGTGTATTCTTATTAAAAAGTTTGATTTGATTTTTGCACCCGCATGAATTTCTTGCTTTTTTCAGAAAAACTGCATATATAGCGTACCCCTGGGTAAAGGGCTGCCGATTTTTTCCTGGTTCGCCACTCTGTTTTGCGATTTTCTCTAAAAAACTAACAATTCATCACTAATTTTCTAGAGTGTCAAAGAGGCACTTTTTGGATTAGCTTGCATTTTTCACTAAAAATCAAACAAATCATCACTAAAAATTAGGAAGTTTATGGCAAAATAGTCAGTCAAAATAAAAAAAACGAAATATTTATATTATATTTTCGTTGAAATCTGACATTTTTAGCATAATTCTGACATTGCTTTTTTTGAAGTGGTGTAATCTAACATATAAGAGAAACGGAGCGCTTGCATACATTTTGCTTGTCATAATGTTTCTGGCGACCGTAATTTTTTTAATACTAAAATAGGAGTTTAGCATGAAGAAATCTCTATTAGCTTTGAGTGGTGTTCTTTGCGCAGCAGCAATGCTTTCTGTTGGCTGCAAGAAAGAACAGGGTGCAACTGGTACAGCAAACGCTGGCGCAGATGCAAACAAAAACCTCGTTGTATGGTCATTCACAGACGAATTGGAAGGCATGATCAATGATGAGAACTTCGGTTACAAGAAGGCTCACCCTGACATGACAGTTGAGTACTCTCTCACACCAACAGACCAGTTCCCCAACAAGTTGGACCCGGTTCTCGCATCTGGCAACGGTGCTCCTGATGTTTTCGCTCTTGAAAACGCATTCGTACGCAAGTACATCGAAGAAGGTCCGGAACTCTTGCTCCCACTCGATGATGTTTACGCAGAAGTAAAGGACAAGATGGCTGACTACCCAATGCAGATTGGTTCTTACAACGGCCACGTATACGGTATGGCATGGCAGGTATGTCCTGGTGCTGTATTCTATCGCCGCAGCCTTGCAAAGCAGATCCTCGGAACAGACGATCCAGCAGAAGTACAGAAGTACATGTCTGACCTTACAAAGTTCCTTGAACTTGCAGAAACAATCAAGACAAAGACAAACAACACTGTAAAGATCGTTTCTACAACTGGCGACTTGTTCATGCCATACAAGGGTGCTCGTAAGGATCCTTGGGTTGTAAACGGCAAGCTCGTTATTGACCCAGCTATGGACCAGTACATGGAAATGTGCAAAGTTATGCACGACAAAGAATACGACGGTCGCGTAGGACAGTGGTCTGAAGGCTGGTTCGCAGGTATGAAGGATGCTCTTAAGGATGACACTGGTAAGGACGTAAAAGTATTCTCTTACTTCCTCCCAACATGGGGTCTCCACTATGTTCTTAAGACAAACGCTGAAGGAACAGCTGGTGACTGGGCAATGTGCCAGGGTCCTGCAAAGTACTACTGGGGTGGTACTTGGATTGCTGCATACAAGGGAACAAAGAACCCGAACGCTGCTAAGGAAATGATCAAATACCTCGTTTCTGATGACGGCTTCTGCGAAGGCTATGCAAAGAAGACAGGTGATACACTTGGTAACCTCCATACACAGGCTGCAATCAAAGATACATTCTCTGAACCATTCCTTGGTGGCCAGAACCACTACGTAGAATTCTGCGAAATGGCAAAGGGTATCGACGGAAAACTTATCCAGGGTACAGACCAGGCTATCGAAGCTCTTTGGAACGAAGCTGTTGCTGCTTATGCAAACGGCGAAAAGTCTAAGGAAGATGCTTTGAACGAATTCAAGGCTCAGGTAAGCACAACTCTTGGATTCTAATTAAAATCTGAATTCATTATCTGACCCGATGGGCGCGGACATTCATCTGACTAAAATCATTGAGTGGACCGCGCCCTTTTTTTTGGGAAAAAATTGCACGTGGAGGCAGGGATGGCAGCTAAGAAAATAGTATCGGATCGTATAAATAAAAAAGGCTACTTTTTTATCATACCTTTCGTACTTGTATATTTATTGTTCAATTTCTGGCCGACAATTTATACTTTTATATTGTCAATCGGAAACTTGAAGGGATTTGGAAAACTGAAGATTATTGGCTTCGGAAACTTTGTCCGTCTTGTACAGGATAAATATTTCTGGGGCTCTGTTTTAAATACATTTATAATCTGGGGTATTAACTTCTTGCCTCAGCTCGGCATTGCCCTTTTGCTTGCAGTTTGGTTTACAGACGTAAAACTTCGTCTTAAGGGAACCGGCTTGTTCAGGGCTATTTTCTATATGCCAAACCTTTTGACGGCAGCATCTGTTGCTCTTTTGTTCAAGAGTTTGTTTGGATATCCAGTAGGTCCTGTTAACCAGTTGCTTCTGGGATTTGGACTTGTGGAAAAAGCCTATCAGTTTGACCGTAACGGATGGGCATTAAGAGGTATAATTGCATTCATCCAGTGGTGGATGTGGTGTGGCCAGACGCTTATTCTTTTGATGGCAGGTATTACAAGTATTTCTCCATCTTTGTATGAATCTGCTACAATCGACGGTGCAAACGACTGGCAGTGTACATGGAAGATAACAGTTCCTCTGCTCCGCCCAATCATGTTCTTCTTGCTTATTACGTCAATGGTTGGTGGTATGCAGATGTTCGATATACCGTTCCTCTTGACGGATATGCGCGGTGGTGTAAACTTTATGTGCCGTACAATGGCGGTTTACATGTACAACATCGGCTTCCAGGGAACAAACCAGTATTCTTATGCAGCAGCAATTGCTATTGGAATGTTCATTATTACAGTTGTTCTTTCAAGAGTAATCAACTGGCTTACAAGTGAACACTCCCGCGTTAAGCATGTTGTAGAGGAGGCCAAATAATGCAGTATTCATCAAAACGTGCCGTAAAGTCTGCCATTATATATATTGTAATGATCATTCTTACGATTATAGCAGTTGTTCCTATCTGGATCATGCTTATAAACGCAACCCGCTCTACGGAAGAAATAAATGCCGGTCTTGCACTCGTCCCGACAAACCACGCTTGGCAGCAGACTGTGTACAACCTGCACACTCTTACCAGCCGTGGCTTTAAGATCTGGAGAGGCTTCTTAAACAGTGCAATAATCTCCTTTAGCACAACAATCCTCTGTGTTTACTTTTCTACCCTTACCGCATACGGTATTTACGTATACCACTTTAAGGGCAAGAAGTTGCTCTGGGGACTTGTTATGTTCCTGATTATGCTTCCGGGAACCCTTTCCTTCATCGGTTTCTACCAGTTCATGGCAAAGCTTGGCCTTACTGGAGACTGGAAAGGATTTATTCCTCTTACAATTCCGTCCATTTCATCTGCCGCAACGGTAATGTTCATCCACCAGTACATGGAATCAATCCTTTCGCTGGAACTTGTAGAAGCAGCCCGTATTGACGGTGCAGGTGAATTCTTTACCTTCAACAGAATCGTACTGCCAATCATGCAGCCGGCTATGGCAACCCAGGCAATCTTTGCCTTTGTTGGTAGCTGGAACAACTTCATGACTCCGTCCGTAATCATTACGAACGAAGACTATGCAACCCTTCCTATGTTGGTACAGAAACTCCGCGGTGATATTTACCGTACGGAATTCGGTGGAATTTACTTGGGAATTGCAATTTCGCTTATCCCGATTATCATCTTCTACGCAATCATGTCACGTTACATCATTGCTGGTATTACAATGGGTTCTGTAAAGGAATAGTACAGTTCGATGCTAGATATTTAGGAAGTTCTTTGCGCTTTTGTGCAGGGGCTTCCATAGTTGCCTATCAATAATATAAAACGGCCCCTTGGGTTTTTACCTTGGGGGCTTGTCTTGTATATGAATAAAAACAAAGGAGAAAGAGAAAATGGCAAGCTCTGGCGAGAAAACCGTCCGGCTTAATAACCCAATTTTACCGGGATTCCATCCCGACCCTTCCATTTGTGTTGCAAATGGAGAATATTTTATTGCAAATTCAACTTTTGAATGGTATCCGGGAGTTGAAATTACCCGCTCCAAGGACTTGGTTCACTGGACCACGGTTCCTTCCCCGCTAAACGAAACGCGCCTTCTTGACATGCGCGGAGAAAAAGCTTCATGCGGAATATGGGCACCCTGCCTTTCCTACAGCGACGGTTTGTTCTATCTTATCTACACAAACGTACGCAACTGGAACATTGGCACAATGAAGGACTGCCCCAATTACCTTACAACTTCACCTTCCATAGAAGGCCCTTGGTCTGACCCTGTTTTTATGAACGCATCCGGGTTTGACGCATCCATGTTCCATGATGATGACGGACGCCACTGGTACATAAACATGGAATGGGATTACCGAAAGGAAGGTCCCCGCCAGTTCAGCGGAATAATGATAAGAGAATATGATCCCCTTAAAAAATGCCTCGTAGGCGAAAGAAAAAAGATTTTTTTGGGAACAGATATAGGTCTTGTAGAAGGCCCCCACATTATAAAGAAAAACGGCTGGTACTACATTCTTGCGGCAGAAGGAGGCACTTCTTACGAGCATGCAATTACTGTTGGCCGCTCACGCAATCTGGAAGGCCCTTACGAAGTTCATCCAGACAACCCTCTGATTACAGCCTATGGACACCCGGAGCTTATGCTTCAGCGTTCAGGACATGGAATTTGGTGCGACTCTCCAGACGGAAAGCACACCTACCTTGCATATCTTTGCGGAAGACCCCTTCCAGGAACCTTGGGTGGAGCCTTTACCCGCGGAAAATGCGTCTTGGGTAGGGAAACAGGCATTGCAGAGATTGTCTGGAAAGATGACTGGCCCTATGTTACACAGGGAAACGGCACTCTGCGCAACAATCCCCCGCCTTATGTAGACGTACCTGTTGATGCGGACAATGACGGAATTCAGACAACGCCCGGAAGTGGGCCTTCTGTAATCCGCTACGACTTTAGCAAGGGAATCCATGACGACTTTAAGACCCTCCGCCGCCCGCTTACGGAAAAAGTTGCATCCGTAAAAGCCCGCCCCGGATTCTTGCGCCTCTACGGAGGACAGTCACCATGGTCAACCTACGAGCAGTCACTTCTTGCCCGCCGCCAGGAAGACTTTAAGTTCCGCGCAGAAACAAAGATTGAATTTGAGCCGGACTACTTCCAGCAGTACGCGGGAATGTGCTACCGTTATGATGAGGAAACCCAGTATCTTTTGCAGATAGGCTACGATGAGCAGCTTGGAAAAATCATCCAGGTGAACACAATTCTCCCGGGCAAGTTCATACAGGGGATGCCAATGCAGATTCCTGCAGGAAAGCCAGTCTACCTCCGCTTGGAAGGTAACTATGGCGTTGCAGAATTTGCCTATTCCCTGGACAAAAAGGCTTGGCACAGGATGCGTCCACTCTGCGACACCTCCGTTCTTAGCGATGAGTATTCATCAGACGGATTTACCGGTGCCTTTATAGGAATGTACTGCGTTGACACAGAGATGTATTCAAAAGAAGCAGACTTTGAATATTTTGAATACGAAAGATTGGTATAGTATTTTATAGTTTATAAAAGGAGAAGAATATGGCATTTTTACTTGGAATTGATTTAGGCACAAGCGGTACAAAGACTGTTTTGTTCAACCTGGACGGAACGGTTGCCGCTTCTAAAACAATTGAATACCCGCTCTATCAGCCCCAGAACGGTTGGGCAGAACAGGATCCTGCCGACTGGTTCAATGCGGTTTGCGGAACAGCAAAAGCCGTTATGGCACAGTCCGGAGCAAAGCCTTCAGACGTGAAGGGCATTGGCATTTCAGGCCAGATGCACGGTCTTGTAATGCTGGACAAAGACGGAAACGTACTGCGCAAGTCAATCATCTGGTGCGACCAGCGTACAGCCGCTGAATGTGATGAAATTACCCAGAAGGTTGGAGCTTCCCGCCTTATAGAGATTACAGCAAACCCTGCTCTTACGGGCTTTACCGCCTCAAAGATTCTCTGGGTTCAGAAGCACGAGCCTGAGCTTTACGAAAAGTGCGCCCACATTCTGCTTCCAAAAGACTATGTGCGCTACATGCTTACAGGCGAATTTGCAACGGAAGTAAGCGATGCATCCGGTATGCAGCTTCTTGACGTTCCCAAGCGCCAGTGGAGCGATGAAGTTCTTTCTAAACTTGGCATAGACAAGTCCCTTCTTGCAAAGGTATATGAATCTCCAGAGGTTACCGGAAAGCTTACCGCAAAGGCAGCAGCCCTTACTGGCTTGGCAGAAGGAACACCTGTTGTTGGTGGTGCCGGAGACAATGCCGCCGCAGCCGTAGGAACAGGAACAGTTGTGGATGGACGTGCCTTTACAACCATAGGAACAAGCGGTGTTGTTTTTGCACATACCACAAAGCTAAGCATAGATCCAAAGGGCAGGGTACACACATTCTGCTGTGCCGTTCCAGGTGCATGGCATGTTATGGGCGTAACCCTTGCCGCAGGTCTTTCTCTCAAGTGGTTCCGTGACAATTTCTGCCAGGACGAAATTACCGTTGCCGCAGGAATGGGAAAGGATCCGTATTTTGTTATGGACAAACAGGCCGAGCGCATACCGATTGGATGTGACCGCCTTCTTTATATGCCCTACCTTATGGGTGAACGCACACCTCACCTTGACCCAGACTGCCGCGGAGCATTCTACGGTCTTAGCGCAATGCACACAAGGCAGCACCTTTTGCGCGCAGTTATGGAAGGCGTTGTATACAGCCAGAGGGACAGCACTGAAGTCCTCCGCGAAATGGGCGTTACAATCAACGACATGTATGCCTGTGGAGGCGGCGGTTCAAGTCCCCTTTGGAGGCAGATGCTTGCGGACACCTTCAATTGTCCTGTTAAGACTGTGGCTTCCAAGGAAGGTCCTGCTCTTGGCGTTGCAATCCTTGCAGGTGTTGGAACAGGCGTCTTCTCCAGCGTACAGGAAGGCTGCGACAAGCTTATCAAGACAAATCCAGCCCAAATGCCAATTGCAGAAAATGTTCCCAAGTACGAAAAGGTATATCAGCTTTACCGCAAGATTTACCCGGCACTCAAGGAAACATACAAGGAACTGGCAAAGCTTTAGTATGCATAGGTAGCAAGTTCGGGGTGACGACCGCTCCCTGAGCGTAGTCGAAGGGCGCGGATGTTTGCTTTTGGCTCATGGTTCTCGATGCATCAAGGGGCTTAAGCCACTTGTTCTCTGCGGATTGGTTGACAATTCCGCATCTTCCCAATCTGAATCCATGGCTCTACACTTGTTGGTGAACAGTTCCCTTCGGCAAGCTCAGGGAACGAGAGGTGGTGTTTGCTCGTATCATCGTCTGCTACCACCAACCAACATTGGGGGGCGTTACGGGGGGCTTGCCCCCTGTAGAGGGGGTAGCGAAAGACCGCTTGCGGGCTGGAGCGAGGGGGAGACTTCCCCCACCTTTTGTAAGAATCAGAAAGGGGGTATTCGCAACAAGCCCGTAGGGCGCAGTTTCCAGCGGTCTTCCCCCACCTTGCATTCAAAAAGCCTTTTATCTCAAAAAAAAGTTTGCTTTTTAGAAAAGTTCATATATAATGGAAATAACTATATTTGAATACGTGGCTGTATTTAAATAATAAGGAGTAGGAGTATAGTTATGAAGATAAAATCTGTCTTCGGAAGCAGCTTTGTACGCTACGGAAAAGTCCTTTCGGGCTACGACGTAAAAGAGTTGCTTGAAAAATTAAATTCATCAACAGAAAAGCCTCTGGATAAGGTTATCTACGAACCAGGGGACTCATCACTTGAATCACTGTCTGTGGCAAAGCAGTTTTCCGTGAACGCTTATGGCGGAATGCCAGTTCAGGTTGGATACTGCAACGGTTCAAACACAAAGCTCAACTGCCTTGAATGGCACAGGGGCTCAGAATTGAACATTCCTGCCGACGACATTGTTCTTCTCTTGGCACCGCTCCAGAGCGTAAAGAAGGGCCGCATTTCTTCAAAAGAAGTGGAAGCCTTTTATGTTCCTGCCGGTACAGTAGTTCAAATTTACGAAACAAGCCTCCACTATGCACCATGCAATGCCGTAAAGGGCAAAGAGGTAAGCAAAGACGGTTTCCGCGTGATTGTAGTTCTTCCAAAGGGAACAAATCTTGCAAAGCCAGAGCTTAAGGAAATTGACGCAGAAGACAAACTCCTCTGGGCCGCAAACAAGTGGCTCATTGCACATCCGTCTTCTAGCGAAGCAAAGGCTGGTGCCTATGCAGGAGTAACCGGAGTAAACATCGATCTTGCAAAGAGCAAATAACAAACAGTAAAAGCTACCCTTCCTGTCTTGCCAGTTGGTTTTGGGCTGGTTTTGGATTGGGGCGTTGCGGGGTGTTCCCGCAGAAGGGGTAGCTGACAAGCAGAAAGTGAGGGGGAGGCGCAGCAAACCCAACGGGCTCAGCTTCAAGCGAGGCTTTTCCCTCCTGGATAAAAATTTTTCAGATAATTTTATAGGAGTATAAGATGATTAACAACAAACCAAAAGTAAAAATCGGTATCGTAGCTGTTAGCCGCGACTGTTTCCCGGAGTCCCTCTCTGTAAACCGCAGAAAGGCTCTTATTGACGCTTACACAAAGAAGTATGGCGCAGACGAAATCTACGAATGCCCGATTTGTATCGTAGAAAGCGAAATCCACATGGTTCAGGCTTTGGAAGACATCAAGAAGGCCGGATGTAACGCCCTTTGTGTTTACCTTGGAAACTTTGGCCCGGAAATTTCCGAGACTTTGCTTGCCAAGCACTTTGAAGGCCCCAAGATGTTCTGTGCCGCTGCAGAAGAGACATCAAAGAACGGCGGTCTTATCCAGGGACGTGGAGATGCTTACTGTGGTATGCTCAACGCATCTTACAACCTTAAGCTCCGCAACATCAAGGCTTATATTCCTGAATATCCTGTTGGAACTGCTGAACAGTGCGCAGACATGATTCATGAATTTGCACCGATTGCAAAGGCAGTTTACGCTTTGAACCACCTCAAGATTATTTCTTTTGGCCCGCGCCCACTCAACTTCCTTGCATGCAACGCACCAATCAAGCAGCTTTACAACATCGGCGTAGAAATTGAAGAGAACTCAGAGCTTGACCTCTTTGAATCATTCAACAAGCACGCTGGCGACGCACGCATTAAAGACGTTGCTGCAGACATGGCAAAAGAACTTGGCAACGGAAACAAGATTCCGGAAGTTCTTGAAAAGCTTGCACAGTACGAAATTACCTTGCTTGACTGGGTAGAAGCACACCGCGGCTACCGTGAATTTGTTGCGATTGCAGGCAAGTGTTGGCCGGCATTCCAGACACAGTTTGGCTTTGTTCCTTGCTATGTAAACAGCCGCCTTACAAAGATGGGCATCCCTGTTTCCTGCGAAGTAGACATCTACGGTTGTCTCTCCGAGTTCATCGGTACAGTTGTTTCCAACGACACAGTTACCTTGCTGGACATCAACAACACCGTTCCTCAGGACATCTACGACGAAGACATCAAGGGCAAGCACGGTCAGTACACAATCAAAGATACATTCATGGGCTTCCACTGCGGAAACACGGCTTCTACAAAGCTTTCCTTCTGCGAGATGAAGTACCAGATGATTATGGCACGCGCCCTTCCACGCGAAGTTACAAACGGAACTTTGGAAGGAGACATCATGCCGGGCGACATCACATTCTTCCGCTTGCAGTCAACTTCCGACAACATCCTCCGCGCATACATTGCACAGGGCGAAGTTTTGCCGGTTGCCACACGCTCATTCGGCGGCATTGGTATCTTTGCAATCCCGGAAATGGGACGCTTCTACCGCCACGTACTCATCGAAAAGAACTTCCCTCACCACGGTGCCGTTGCATTCGGCCACTTTGGAAAGGAACTCTACGAAGTCTTCAAGTACATCGGCGTAGCAGTAGACGAGATTGGCTACAACCAGCCTAAGGGCGTACGCTATCCAACAGAAAATCCATGGGCATAAGTCCTTGGCATTAAGCTGTAATTTTTAATTATTAAGCGGTTGGGATTCCTTCCTTGGAATTTCAGCCGCTTATTTTTTTTGATATTTTTCTGGACGGTACTGCCAGCCGCTCTACCATCCCTTCCTCGGCTAAAACCGGCCTTCATGCCAAATCGTCACCCGCTTTCCAGGGTTCCGGCTTTCGCCTCCATTGCCTTACGGCAACCGCTTCGCGGCCCTTCCAATCGGGCGTATGGCCCCAAAAAATCCCTCCTGGATTTTTTGGGGATTGCAGAATCGCTACGCAATTCTGCATGTTGCTAAGCCGCCCATCCATGGGCTCTTTAATTTTTATCAAGTACGAAAATCCCTCCGTGGATTTTTCCGGGATTGCAAAATCGCTACGCAATTCTGCATGTTGCTAAGCCGCCCCTCCATGGGCTTTGTAATTTTTTTCAAGTACGAAAATCCATCCGTGGATTTTTCTGGGATTGCAAAATCGCTACGCAATTCTGCATGTTGCTAAGTCGCCCCTCCATGGGTTCTTTAATTCTTTTCAAGTACGAAAAATCCCACACCTTAAAAAAATCAACTTTTTTTACGCATTTGTGTCAAATCCTGACTTTTACCTTCTATATATTATATGGAGGTAAAAATAAATGAGATTCATAAACAGAAAGTACAAAGATTCAGTCTTCACAGACTTGTTCGGCAGTGACCGCGACGGAAAGAAGAACTTCCTTGACCTTTACAATGCCCTCTCCGGCAGCGACTACAAGCTGGAGGACGTGACCATGGAGCGCAAGGTAATAGAGCAGTCACTCTACAAGACCTACAACAACGACGTAAGCTGGATAATTGACGGCAAACTGATCGTACTTGTGGAGCACCAGTCCACGGTGAACAACAACATGCCCTTCAGGTGCCTTGAATACGTTACCCGCATCTACGAGACGATTGTCCCAATAGACAGGCGCTATGCCCAAAAGGTCTTCAAAATACCCAACCCCGACTTCTACGTGGTCTATGTGGGAAAGGACAGCATGCCCCGTGAGCAGGAGCTCAGGCTTTCAGACGCATTCTACGAAAAGGATTCCAGCCGCCTCGACCTTGTGGTAAAGGTAAAGAACTGCACCGACCCAAAATTGTTGCCGACTGCAAAAAACTGTGCTATCCTAGAGGAGTATTGCCGCTTCATAGAGATTGTCGAGAGCACTTACAGCAGGCGCTTTCCCAGAAGCTCATTCAGGAAGGC
>Ga0256404_1003356_pt1 | contig 32896 bp, 35 predicted proteins | sample RumenRJG_01DNA_FD_185990 | JGI IMG/M metagenome (GOLD analysis project Ga0256404, IMG submission 185990) | Bovine rumen microbial communities from Lethbridge, Alberta, Canada - RJG_01 | ecosystem: Host-associated > Mammals > Digestive system > Stomach > Rumen | place: Canada: Alberta | collected...
ACCTATATTGAAATAGTTAAAAATAAAGAAAAAATGAGCATTATGCCCATTTTCTGCAACAACCCTCTATCTGTACTTTGTATCAAAGTAATAATACTTTGGTGTCTTTAAAATACCAACATAATACCGCCAAAATGTCTGGAAATCTTACGCTGATACCAACATAATACCATTTTTTGGGCAAAAATGGCTATTTTTTATGGCTTATGAAGAATGTGCCACCTCTATATTTATTACCATCAGCACTTACTTCATATTTATCGTGAAGGAAAGTATTAACTAATCCAAGGATTAAATATCTATTAACTGCCATGCCCGCAAGCTCTTTAAAGAAGAATTTATTCACTATTTCTTCTTCAATGTTTAAAGAATTCTTTTGTTCTAATAGCATTTCGATGATGACATCTAATCTGATAAGTTCCTTTTCGGTTACTGTGATGGTTTCTTTTCTTACGATCGTGTCAACATCAACAGCGACAAACTCATTCCATTTATTCTTAATAATATCGAAAACGGTTATATATTCATCAGGTGAATGACCGGTTTTTGTATCAATATATTTTCTCATCTTCATGAGTTTGACAGTGTTTCTTTGAGCTAAATAACCGTCCACCATTTCATTACTGGATTCAAATACTGCGTCTTTGCTTCCTAACATTGGTCTCTTAAATTTGTAATCATTTGCAAATAGAATTTGCATAACACTAAACAAATCATAAGAATACTTCATTCCACAGGCAGTAATAAAATCATGCATTTGGATATTTACCAAATTGAATAGTTCGTCGGCAGAGCAATACTCCATGTGATATTGGTTAATTAAGTAATCCGTTAATTGTTTAAGCTTATCTTTGTCGCTTTCGCTGATATTCAAGCAACTAACATTAATGTAACCCTGCATCCAGTAATACGCCATATTACCAACTTCATAAAGAACTGCCATAAAGACGCTTTGAGCAACACCTTTGAATTCCTTAGTAAAGTCTTCGTAAGTAAAGATGCTGGTTCTTGATGCAACCCAAGAATTCATGCTGTCTCTTAATGTTTGGTTAATTTCTATTGGCATGACATAGTCTCTTTTGCCTTTAAATAATTCGCCGAAGTAAATGGACATAGCGCCTTGGAGAGCATACTTATTATCAATTCCTAAAGCATTAAGGTCGTCTTTAAACGTTTCAAATAGATTTGAATATGCTAAAGGTCTATTCTTTTCTTTCAAATAGGCAATTATCTTTTCAACTAACTCAATTGGTAAATCATGAGCTTTTGTATAATGAACATACGTTCCCCTATCAACCATTCTTGCGTGCGCTCTTTCAACGATTGCTTGAACGGTATGTGGGTTTGACATATCAATTTCACTAAGATCAAACATGATCTCTCCAAATTCTTCGAGAGCATATTCGTTTGCCTTCTTAATGTGTTCTTCATCTGAGAAATGGAAACCATCATCAAAGTAATTTTCTAAAACGAATTCGAGTTCGAATGCTTTTGAGAGCCTAAAACCATCTTTAACATAGGTAAATTCTTTTTCTTTATAATTTGAAGAAATGTAATTTTTAATTACAACTTCATCAAATCCATAGCCACTTAGCGATTCTAAGCATGCATTAATTTTGTCATTTAAATCAGTTTTCTTGAAGTAATTTCCTAAGACTTCATCAACCATTCTTTGGAAGAATAAATAAACTCTTTCTGATTCCACTACTGAATCAATATTTTTATAATATTTGGCTTCTCCAGCAAATTTTATAGATTGCATTAGATTTCTAAAACAATCATAGTTTTGTCCCAATTGATCTTTTAAATATCCTAAAGGGAAAATGCTAGAAACTTTTGGAAAAACAAATATGAGATTCTTTTTCTCGGAACTAAAGTTATTTAAATAAAACTCGTTAAACTTTTCGATTTGTTTGGCTTCAATTTGTCTTATTCTTTCACGAGTGACACCATAGTCTTCGCCGATTTTTTCTAATGTCTCTTTCTCTCTTCTTGATAAGATAGCGAAATCATCTTTATCCAAAGTTGATAAATAGTTATTGAGTAATTGAGGAATAACGTTCTCTGATTCATCAGAGAAATAATTCAAAACGTTAATCAAAATATTAATATCACTGCCAACATAATAGAACAATTCACTAATGGAAATTGAATTAAGTTGTTCTAATTCATAGATTTCAAAACGAGGATCAAAAGTGGCGATAGATAACGATCTAATAGTTCTAACGCATTTTTCTCTATTTTCTGGTCTAACGTTACGAATCATTTCGTCCAACAATTCGCCATAGATGAGCAAATCATAAAATTCCTTTGCTATTTCTTCTGGAGACATTTTGGTTTGATTTAATAAGCACTCTCTTGCGATTACAAAGTCGAAGATGTTTTGATCTATTCCGCAATTTATTGTTTGGTTTCTAAAGCAAACTTCTTTAACCATTGGTAATCTAATGTCCATTAATCTAAACAAAAGATCATCAGAGATTTCATTTAAATCTTCAAACCCAAGAATATCCTTAATAATGCGTAAACCGTTTCTTAATGAATCCGTAAAAGGATAACCGCTTGAAAGAGTCATTTTTTGGTATTCAGGTTTTTTAATGGAAACGATTTTTTTAAGAGGAGCCAATTCAAATGTTTCATCGATGAATAAGTCGTATGATTCTCTATAACCAGCGTTTGTGCCGAAAACATCTTTGACATTTTTAAATATGCTGGCTGCTTTTTCTCCGTTATAAAGAGAGACAAAAGCGGCTAGATATCTTTTGGGGACAAATAACTGTCTTGCTAACTTAATAGAGTTATTTAAATAGTAGTCTTTAATATTAATCATATGAACGGTCCTCTTTCTAATTTTATATTATAATGCTTAATTTTTCTTATTTTTTAATGTTGTGTGCTTTATAAAAATCTTCAGTTAATTCGTATCCAAGCCAGTTAACCATTAATTCATAGTCTTCTAAGCTACATTTATTGGTGGCAAATGTTTCGTAAAGAATTCTCATAATTTTGTCATTATCTAATCCTTGCTTATGCATTTGTTCCACCATTGAATCAAATTCTTTTTTGGTCATATTAAGCCTCCTTTTGAATAAGATTTTTGTATCTTTTAAGCCATCTTAATAAATAGCCATTTTCAATCATCGAAGCCATGTGACCATCACAGAATCTTTCCCATCTAATAAAGTAAGTCAATGCTGCTCTAACTTCGATCAAAGTGTATTTAGATACACATTTTTTCTGTTTTTTGATGTTATTAATAACATCGAGATAGTTTTTTATAGGCTGAAACAATGACTCTACTTCATACACCCATCTTGGATAATTAGGATATGCTATTCCTATTTCGCAAGGTCCCAATTCTTTTGTATTGCATACCATTTCAATTGTTGGTTTGCTTTTGAGAATAGTAATTATTTCATCAAGCTTAGTCATTGTTTCATTTTTCATAATTGCACCACCTATTTGATTTTGAATGTAATTGTTACGTTGTCGGTCTTATCAATATCATCTGGTTCAATATCGATATCGTAAGCACCATTAACATCAGGAGCGGATTTGCACATCATTACTTCATCATGAAGGCCATAAGATCTTGTCCTGAATTCAACGTCAATCCAACTATAATTTATGTCTAATATTTCTTCCAGGGCCACACCGGACGCATTTGCAATAACTTCTGCTTTTTTCTTTGCGTCAGCAATTGCGTTTCCTAATAATTCATTTTTGGCAGACTCGGCGTCTTCGATGCTGTAATAGATACTAAATTCAGGATTAACATCTAGTTGGCCTAATTGATATAGAACTTTCCCAAGCGTTTTATTATCAATTGGAAATTTAAATCTGAGAGATTGACGATATTGATATCCATCAAATCTAGATTTGTAGTTACCTTTTTCATCACGGTAAGACTCATAATGAGTATTAATGTCAAAGTTGGTTGTTTTTAACGAATCTCTGCTTAAACCCGCTCTTACTAAAGCATCTTTTACAATGGCTACATCTTCAGCAGAGGATCTTAATGCCGCATCATAAGTCGGCAACACATTATCAAAGTTAAGATTGATGATTGTTGTATTAGGCTTTATAGAAACTCTTCCAGTTCCTGTGACTCTTATAGTTCTTTCCATTATTGTTTGTCCTCCAGTTCTTCGAACTTTTCTTTCATAGTTGGGTTACCTTTTGTAAGCTTTCTAACTTCCAAATTTGGTAATTGATTTTTTGCTTTTTCAATCCAGCCTGCAGCTGTTTTGAATTCTTTTCTAAATTTTTCGACTTTAGTGACGATGTCATCACACATTTTATCGACTTCGCTATAAATAGCGCCTGCTTTTTCATAGTCGGTGTTAATCTTCTCAGCAACCGCTCTGACAGCGGCTTCAAAGTTGGTGATATCAACATTTTCTCTTTGATATGCAATGACTTGTTGCTTGTAGGCAAGATTGTTTAATGCCATGCTTCTTAATAAGCCAATAATAGCCAAGAAGTTTTGTGGTCTCACAACAAACATTTTTTGATAGCGATAGGAAACATCTACGATTCCACTATTATAGAGTTTGCTATCTTCCTCTAATGTTGTAACCAAGACAGCATACTCACATTTTTTCGATGTTCTGTTTTTATCCAATTTGTCGAAGAAATGTTCATTCTTGTGTTTTGTCTTTGTGGTATCTTTTTGATTCTTCATCTCGAACATGATTGACACAATTTCAGTTCCGTCTTCGGCATAATCTCTAAAAATAAAGTCACCTTTACCTTCTTCATCAACATCGTTATCTTTTTCGAAGTAAGCACGTGGGTATGCCACTGCCCTAATTTCGTCGAACGCATCATGGCAATACTGTTCTAAAGATTCACCTAAATCTTTAGTAGAATCGCCCATTCTGAAGTTCTTATACTTTTCGATTTCTTCATCTTTAGCTTTGAGCATGAATTCATACTTCTCTTTTAATTGCTGAACAGATAATTCACCGTCTTTTTGGCTCGATACAACATCACCTTTTAATTTGGCGATTTCTTGTTCTTTTTTGCTTAACTCTGCTTTAGCAGATTCCAAGGCCTTACTGACTGCTAATTCAATATCTTTATCAGCGCCCTTTAATTTTTCTTCTAATAAAGCGATAGTTTTTTTAAGCTCAGCCACAACTCCATCTTGGGTTGACTTTTGTTTGTTAATTTCTAACTCATATTCGGCTTTGTATTTGGCCTCGATTTGTTGAATTTGGATATTGAGTCTTTTTTCGATTTCTTCTTTTTCAATTTCGCTCAATAAAGCATCGTAACTACTCTTGTCTAATTTAATGATTTCGCCACAATTAGGGCATTTAATTTCCGCCATTTTCTTTTCCTCCTTAGCGTTTTAATGTTTGATTTATGGCATATATCATCGTGTAATGATCTAGTTCGCCATTGAAGTATTTATCTAGCACTTCTTTAAAGCATTTATCTCTCGCCAGCAAATAGAAGAGAGTCATGCATGATTTCAATTTTTTATCATCAGGTGTCCCTAAGATTTTTTTGATGTCTGTCTCAGGGAGATCGATTAAGATTTCACATAGTTTTACAAGCCTTGGACAAAGAACCTCATCGTTGTAATATAGGCTCGCATCTTTGAATCCGCATAAGCCGTAATACTCGCTCATCTCTGATTCACCTAATCCTTTTATTTGCGGGAACATGTACCACATCCAATGTGATTCTTTTTTACCGTTTTTTAATTCCTGAACTGCTCTATCAAATGTTTTCTCTTGAGCTTTTCTAAATCTGCTCATTTTTACTGAATTTCCATATTGATAGACATAATGTCTATAGAATCTATCAACAGTTTTAATCATGTCCGCATTAATATAATCTCTTGCTCTTACAAGGATTCTTTCAGGGATTCCCCAATAAGCTTCTGCGATTGCACCACTCATTGCAGCCGTTGTATCGCAATCACCCCCGATGCTTATTGTTTTTCTTATACAATCTTCGAAGTTTGAACTAATTAGGAAACAATAGATTGCTTGTGGAACTGTGCCTTGGCATGTTTCGTTAAATGTAAATGTTTTAACGAGGTCTGAATAATCCATTGATTCAATTTCCGGATATTGTGATATGGCATATTTCCTAATCTCATCTTTTGATGAATTATGAATTGCCATGAATATACATGTTGCTACTACCAACGCCCCTTTTAAACCTTCTGGGTGATTATGAGTAATACCTGTGGCTATGTCTGATAGCTCTTTTAATTCTTTTAGATCTTTAGCTGCCCAAGCAATTGATGAGATTCTCATAGCCGCACCATTGCCGTAACTTCCGTATGGTTGAGGATTGCATGATTTCATCCATTGGTAGAATCTGCCTCCATATCCAGCGTTAGGATATCTCCTAACCCAAGTATGAAGATATTCGGTAGCACTTTCGTTTGTTCTTTCGTTGGCATTTAATAGCCAATCCATGAAAGCAACCGTGCAAACAGTGTCATCAGTAAATTCACTGTCTTTGTCAAATAGTTGGAATTCTGTTGTTTTGATGTTGTTAAATTCAAATCTTGAACCAACAACATCACCAATAATTGCACCAAACATATTTTCACCCCTTTTTATTTCAAACCGTACTTAGACGGAAACCACACGTTGTTAGTATCGATATTATTTGAACCTACTAGATTGACTTTATCTTTAATCTCTCTAAGAGATTTTTTACCTAAGTTTCTGACTTTCATCAAATCTTCTTCGGTTTTGTTTTTAAGTTCAGAAATAGTTGTGATTCCTGCTCTTTTTAATGCATTATTAGTTCTAATGCTAAAGTCAAGGCTATCAATTGAATCTACGTCCTCTTCGTAATAGGAATCATATTCATCGAAGTCGATTTCATCATCAACAAATTCTTTTATAGCTGTGTTTATACTTTCCATATCGTTTCCTCCAAGATGGTGGATAGTTAGAACCGTACTTACCTATCCAATAGTTTTTGTTAGTACCCGCTATTATGCTTTTTCAAGCCGACATAACACCAGAACTTATAAGACTTATAACTAATAACTCACATAATAACTATTAGCCTTAAACTTAAACTGTCGTATTGTCTCGGTCATATAAAGAAGCATTGATCTATTTTCTTCCGAATTCTTTTGGAAGGGGCTGACTTGATGCAAGCATCTTATCAACCCCACCTCTGTAATTCGCTATATATCAAGCGCTTACTAACCGGGTTTATATAGTCCGCGTTACTCAACTAACACTCGATCATGTTAGTCAAGTTTGTACGGTCTATAGCCACTTGTAGATGGCTGATTTCGCGTTGCAAGGATTTAATATCCTCATCAACGTTTTTCGGATCGTATAAGTACTCAGTTACGTACACACGGTCCTTATCGCCCTCGAATGTGGCGTGCTTAACAGTCTTGACGACTTGCTTTGTGGTTTTGTAACCAGCAAGCGTTCTTAACTTATTGTTAAGTTGCGCCAACTTAACGAGGCCTTCGCCAATTGTGAGGTCTTCGATCCCCACAAGTTTGGTTGTGGCATTACTATACGCAAGTAAAGTTTTAATTTTTCTTTCTTGCGCTTGTAATTCGTCAATTTTTTTAACGAATTCGCCATAGTCGAAGTCTTTTTCAACTTCTTCTTCGCCTTCGTAATAGCTAACTCTAGCTTTACTGTCGGCTAACCTTGTTGTTTCGGCTAATTCTACTTGAATTGCCTTTAGCTCTTTCATGAGCTCGGTATTACACTTTTTCACAATTTTGTCCTCCTTGTGTGCTTTTATTATGTAATTCTTTTTTTATATTTCTCAGGTCCTCGGTGGACGCATTTGATTTTTTCTTTAATCCTCCCAATCGGAGACGCCAAGGGAAGAAAGGAGGTAATAAAGGAGAATATGGTTGTTAGTTTTAGGCGTCTCCTTGTTGGAACACTTATACTTTAATTCGTGTTGATCATTAACTATCAGGTCCTCGGTGGAAGTACTTTTTAGCACATTTCTGTTTTTTGTCTTTCATAGAAGTAAGATATTGGATTTGCTTCAATATCATCCCAGTCAATTAAGTTCGGGTATTTTTCTTTTAATTCCTTATATCTATTGAGTTCATCTACGTATGAGTAATCAACTTCCATATGGAATTTAGCAATCACTCTCATCGCTACTTCAATATCGGGTTTTCTTTTACCCTTAGTTCCTGTTAAGCACATTTCTGCGTATTTAATGTAAGCTTTGAAACTTTTATGTTTTAGAGCTTCAAGAAGCCAAAGATTAGCGGTGTCTTGATCTTTTCTTGTGCCAATTCCCTCTTCATAGATTTCACTTAGTCTATAGAAAGCATCCGCGTATCCGGTTCTAGTGGCTCTCATCAAGAGAGCAATTGCCTTTTTTGTATTCTTAATTGTGCCTTTTCCAAATAAGTAACACTCAGCTAAGTTGTAGATGCCTACTTCATCACCTTTTTGTGCGGCCAATTTTGAATATTTGAACGTTTTGCGCATATTAGGTTTTGTTCCTATTCCAACATCATAGAAGTAACTAAGTTCAACTATGCATGTGGATTCGCCTTCCATCTTTTTTTCAAGTTTTGCGCCTTTTTTATTTAATTCGAGTGCAGTTTTTTCATTTTTTTCTACACCAAATCCGAATCTATACGCGTTTCCTAATTTGTAATATGCGTATGGATTTTTTTGTTTAATTGCTTTTTTGTAATATTCAATAGCTTGAGCATAATCTTGATTGACTCCTCGTCCGGTTTCGTATAAACAGCCAAGATTACAAGTAGCTGTTCCCGAGCCAAGATCAGAAGCGATCTCATAGCATTTGATGGCTTCTTTATAGTTATGGTTTCTTTGATGAACAACTCCTAAATCGTTAATTGCAGCATAATCGCCTTTATCGATTGCTCTTTCTAAAAACATGACTGCATCTTCATAGTTTTCTTTTTTTGCTAATTCAACGCCTTGTTCTCTTAATGTATTTTTCATTTTCAATTCCTCTTTCCTGCATTTCTTAACTCCTTATTTGAAGGCACCCGTTTGTAGAAAGGTAAGGAGATAAGAAAGGAGCAAATGGTTGGGTGCCTTCTTACTGGAACGCTTATATTTTATTTAGGTTTTTCTTTTTCTCTCAGGTCCGCGGTGGACGTACTTTTCCTTTCCATTTTGGAGACACCCGAGGTAGAAAGGAGAAAGTTATGAGGTAAGAAAGGAAACAATATGACAATGGGTTGGGTGTCTCCGTCTTGGAACACCAATAATTTATAATGAAAAAACCCTGAACACTCAGGTCCAGGGTGGAAGTACTTAATTATTTTTTACCAATTAACTTCTATAGCGTCATCTTCATCTAAATAATCGAAGATTTGAGGCAATTCGTGTTTTAAACAAAATCCATTGATTTTGTATGTGTCCTCTTCATCATTAACATATTTTTTCTTTACTATTAATTCTTGATAGAAACGATCGATATCTCCAACAGGCGAGAACACTTTTCCGCAGAATAATAAGAAATCATCCGCTTCTTTTTTGGTCATATGTAATGCAAGTATGTATCTCATTAAAACAGGAAGGCTAATGGTCGTTCTTTTTTCCTCTTTACCATGCTTGGCTTTAAGTGAAGTAGAATCGCTACTACCACTCAAAACTTTATTTACGTGCTTGCGAATTTCTGCTTGATCGGATGAATTACTAAATCTTGTTTCAATATATGTTTCAATATAGAAAGCAACTGATTTTTCGGCCAATTTTGTCATGTCAAATGTTACCGGTCTAATTCCACCATCAAGAAGAGCTTCTTTTAAATCAAGGAAACTGAATTTTGTTTTTGCTGATGGTGCACCATTAACTTGTGATTCTCTTCTTCTGTAATAAGAGCGATATTCGTCACGATATTGAATTTCTTGTATTTCAGCGCTTGAATACTCTTCCAAGAAAGGCATATCAAAGCTTTCAAGATGTTCAAAAGAGTATTTATCATATTCAAATTCTCTAATTTCTAACTTATCGTTTTCTTTAAAGAACTTTTCGATTTCTTTATCGACGGCTTTTTTATCGTATTTATCATTAAAATCATCAACACTTACCACAGGCATGCATAACGTGATTTGCATTTCCTTATGTAATTTTGAAAATGCGTTCATCAATTTAATAACCATTCGCAAAACATACGCATGTGGATAACCGTTAGCACCAGTTCCCATAATTGGAATTGCTAATTTATACCATTTGTTTTTGTAAGCAGTAACTAATGCTAATTTGTAAACAAATTCAAGTGCGAAAAGTTGATCGTCATGAGAAAAGAAAGGTGTACAAATATGGATGATATTTTTAGCAGGTAGTTTAAAACCACTTGTCAAAAACATGTGACCAGGTTCCGCTTTTGGCTCTTGCTCAGCAATTAGCTGTTTTAGTTTTGTTGGTTCGCCTTTTTTAACAATACTATGGCAAATGCCACCATAAACATTTATGTTTTCTCTAATTCCTAATGAATTAACAATTGCGTCACCTTTAAAATCGGTAATATCTAGTGGCCTAATCTCAAACGACATAAATCGATCCTCTGTTTTTTTATTATATCATTTTTAATACATCGTACTTAAATAGTTCATTAAAAAAGATGGATAATCTTCAAGAATCCATCTTATTATTGATTTATTTATGCCTTATTATCTTCTTTAGATAAGCGTTCCATTATCTTCTGGAAAGAACCTTCATAGATTCTCTTGATGCCGTTATATTCAACGGTTAATTGTTCGAGAGTCATGCTTGAGTAGTCTTTCTTTAAATGAGCCGAACTTTCCTTAATAAAGTCATTTAATTGCTTATAAACTGAGTCTTTTGTTTTGAGACTCTTCATCTTTTCTCTAACACCAGAGTTCATGATTTCACCGACCATCTTATTCATCTGATCAATCATGTTTTCTCTTTCGGCTATATAAGCTCTGACTTTAATTGCGTCAGCTTCCGCCAAAGCATTCTTATCGACTTGAAGAAGCTCATCAATCGAATAACCGAGACTATTGTCTATCTTATAAAGATAGTTAATATGGATTGGAGTTGCAAACTTTTTCATTGAAAGTAATGCTTCCTTAGACCAGCCTTTCTCAAAGCCGTTCTTAATCAATGAAAGCCCAACTTCAGCAAGTTCTTTAGAATCTTTTCTGTTGAGAACATATTCCACTACTTTTTTAGCAGTCTCATCTGATACAGCTAATAAGATTCTCACCAAAGATCTTGTTTTGTATTCATTTATCCAACCGTTAGATAGCAATTGTTCGATAGCTTCTTCGCATCTGGATGAGTTAGATTTAACAAAGTCATATTTGGTTTCTTTGAAGAAATAGATTCCAAACACATTAATAACACTTGTGACTTTAATGTATTCATTAAAAATAGAAGCTAGATTATTATCTTTATCTTTGTAAATGAATCTTTCTTTCAGCATGGCATCAAGAACCGTCTGAGACAACGCGTTCCATTGGCCACCAGTGATTTCGCTGCTGATTCTACAAGGATAAGCTGAAATATCCATGCTTTGCCCTTCATAGACTTTATCGAATTCTTCTTTAGAAATTGGAAGGAATTTATTGTCATCTAAATTAACAACGATTCTTTCTTCAGAGAAGATAGCATCATACACGTCCCTCTTGGTTGTACCCGGTTCGCTTTCAAAACTGATATCTAAGAAGGTAGAATTCTCGTCTTTTGGCATCATGACTTGCTTAAGCAATTCTTGATTATCAAATAGGTTTCCTTCAAAAACCTTGTTTCTAAATCTAGAAGCGTTAAACATTTCATAATACTTGAAGTGATCAGAAACCATCATGGTTACTGGGTACAAGGAATTCTCAATGATTCCATCAATTTGGCTTTCTGTGAATTCAGAAATTTCCTCATATAGTCTCTTGAAGTGTGAATTAAGAGAACCTTGGCCACAGACTTCTTCGATATAATCAAATGCTTCTTTTTTGGTTTTAGCATTCTTGATCAACGAAGCCACTAAATATGAATCGTATGTTGCTTTTTGATAAGTATCATAACGAAGCATTACTTTGTAAAAGGTATTAGGCAAGCTTAGAGCCACTCTTGCTTTGATTTCCATAATCGATTTCTCCTTCCTTGTATCTAATCATCTTTCCTGCTGAGGAAATGTATTCAATGATGTCCTTGAAATAGTGTCTATCCATGCCACCACTGATTTTCATGTTAATTTTGCTTAAGGTGATCTTGTTTCCGAAGACAATGAGTTTATCTCTTGAACGCGACATAGAAACGTTAATTCTTCTAAAATCATTCAAGAAATTTCTTTGAGTTGCATCGGTAACAACTGTATTAACTAGAACAACATCGCATTCTTTCCCTTGAAAAGCATCGACAGTATCAATATCAAATGACTTGAATAACTTTTTAGCCTCATTGATTAAAGCTATGTTGTTCTTTTGGAAGTGACTAATTTGAGCAGCATATGGGAATATAGCAGCAACAGACATCTTCTCTGGATTAATGGCTGTTTTCATTAAATCCTTAAGAATAGCGACTGTTGCATTGATTTCTTGGACATTAAATCTAGAAGTACCATCTTTGGTTTCTTGGCCACCAAGAACTTCGACAAACACTGCATCTTTGTCTTCAAATGCTGGGTTAGTGAAATGGACTTTTTCAGGTCTAACTTCTTCTCTTCTCCCGATAAGCTCGCCATTATAGAACATGTTATAACATGTAAGTACTTGTTTAACTGAACGATAATTCTCGTTTAAGAGCACTAATCTATTGCTTTCTTCAGCTTTAGATAAAACCTTGGCGAAGACAGATTGTTCATACATTGCTTGCATCTTTTCAAACATATCTTCGTCATAGCTTGGAAGCTCTTTGACATCGTCTTTAGTGAATTCAAGAAGAGGTGCTAGTTGGAAATCGTCACCAACCATGATGATTCTACTAACGTATGGAAGATATCTGAGAACTTCGGTAATTGGGCACTTACTGACTTCGTCAATGATGAGCCAGTCATAGCCTTTAAGCGTCTCAAGACCTTTCTTACCGGCAATAGCACTTGTAGTGGTTGTAGCTCCGATAACTGAGAATTCGCTATCAACTTCTTCAGAATATCTGAATCTAAACTCACCATTAAAGTTAGCCATAGAAAGAGCCATCTTCTCTTTTAACTTTTTATTGGTTGATCTTTCATTATGAGCAAGGAATTTTCTGCCCCATGTTTTATATAAAGTTTCGTCGATGTATTCTTTAGAATACTTATTACGCCTATTGGTAATTCTGTTAGGAATAATGAGGTCGTTATTCTCCATCAACTTATCCAAAACATTGTCGATAGCAATGTGGGTTTGAGAAGAGATAATAACCTTTTCGCCCAATTCTTTTGTAATGTATTGAGTAATCGCATTAATGACATGCGTTTTACCTGTTCCTGGTGGCCCTTTAATAAGACTGACAGGAGAGCCATCTATTGCCATCAAGAAGGCTTTTCTCTGTGATTCATTTAAGCCTTCCATATACTTTTCTTTAGCTCTTGAAGTTCTAGAAGCATGGTTAGGCATTTTTGTGTCACCAATTAAGTATTCCAATAACTCTGAAGCAGCACCAGTAGCGCCTTGATTAATTAATCTTAAAGAGTTGTCGATTGATTCGATTTTAATCTTTTGGCCCATATCGTAGAGGTTTAAATATGAGTAGTCTTCTTCATAATCAGCGGAGGACTTCATTTCTCCAGAAAGGATAACTTCGTCTTTGACGATTCTGATGTTAACTAACAAGAATTGTTTTAGGTTTTTAGCAGCTGCTTCAGTAACAAAGTTGTAGTTACTTAAGTAAATGTTGTCGTCTCCGCATCTTTTGATTCTAGCAAGAACTTCCATTCCACCTTCAATATGCACATCAATGAGCTCTCTAACTTTATCCTTAATATCGTTGCTTAAAGTGTCATATTGGGTAACATCGAATTTGTATCCTTTGATGACTCCGTTTTGGTCCTTAACTTCTTGCTTGAAGTCTGAATCAAATTCTTTAACGTCGGCAGGAACAAAGAAGTAAGACTCAGTCTTGCTGACAACTGGATATGTAATATTGTTATTAAGTTCATCAGATAACTTCTTATAGAAGTTGAAAATCTCCATGAACTCATCGAATTGACCGATGTTGTATTCAAATTCGTTTGAATTAGCTAAGAAGTTTAATGCTTCTCTAGTTTGGTCTATTGTCATTGGAGAATAACCGGAATAAACGAATTTAGTTCTAGTTAATACACCTTTAAGTGTTTTGAAATCTGTTTCTTCTTCAAATACCTTTTTAACGAAGAACATTCCGCCAAACGGAGGTCTGAAGTCACATTGAAGATTTCCGACAAACCCAACAATTCCACCGCCTTTTCTTTCATAACACAATTTAACGTTATCGATAGATTTGATGAATCTTGCGTCTTTTGCATCGAATTTAATGGTCTTTTTGTTAGTGTTGATTTTGACATCATGATAAGTGTCATCTCTTAATTGTCTAATCCACTCTTGATCAAAATCTGGAAATGAATCTAATTTAAGTTCAAGTGCTAATGCCATGTTTCTACCTCCTCCTAGTAAGCTAATGTAGCTTCGTAATTTCTTATTGAATATAAAGCTTCTGAATATATAATTTTGTTCTTTTTCATTTTGTATTTAACTGTGTCATCTCTATCTGTTTTTCTAACTTTACGAGGTTCTTCATAGCAGATAACTGCTTCTTCTATGTTAAAACATAGCTTTTCTTGTTCCTGCTTAGAACCGGCTTTGAAGTAAGGATCGTTCTTATTGATTTCCTTTAGTTCAAGATACTCTTCTTCAGAAATCTTTCTAACTTCAATAATTGCATCCTTTCTATGATGTTTGACTCGTGGCATCCATCTAACCTTTTCAGCGGCTTCTCGTCCGTTCTCTGCATAAACTGGGATGGTTTTAGGAATGTATTTTCCTCTACCAACGTGTCCAAATTGAGCTGTAACTGCATAATGTTCCATGTACGTGAATCTCCTTTTATCGAAAGCAGAAGACGTACTATAACCAAAATATAAAATTTTAAATCAGTTAATCTTACAGTCAGAAATAGTACGTCCCGACGTACTACAGGTAATTATCAATCCTACTCAGATCTTTTCAGACCTTTTTGGTTGGAACCATAACGTGGTTTCCTTCGTTCGCAATTCCATTAAATCAAGAAAAAAAGTAACTGTCAAACGTTTTTGTGAAGCGAATTCAGTTACATTAAGTAATTTTTTTGAGGTGGGGTACATACCTGTAGTGTTGCGAACGAAGGATCTGCACCCCGAAGTATTCACGTTCGCATATATTATTATAAATAATTAAGCAGGCCTGATAAAGAAAAAATCCCTGTTACTTGGATCTCTCCGTTCACAGGGATTAATTTAATTTTTCAATTTGTAAATAGAAGCTTCAATTTGATTTCGAATCCACTCTTCTAGGTCACCATAGTTAGTAGCTATATATTGCTTAGCGTCTTCACTAAGTTGCTTTAGTACAATGGACTTAGCCAAGTTGAAGGCAATCTTTTGGGCATCTGCATTAAAATTGCCGCTTTCTTTAAGAGCTTCAACATATGTTTGAAACACCGATCTAACAGCGTTAAGCACAATGTCTACCGCACCATTAATGAGATTCTGTCCTTTCTCATCTTTTATCTTGGTATTAAGCCATTGGGTTAGCTTAATTCCCAAAAAAGAAATAAGCGGCAGGATGATGCACGTAACCACTGTCGCTAATACATTTAACAATATTTGATTCATTTCTTTGTTCCTCCAATCGTCTTATGGATTGCTTTGTTATAAATATGGTCGTGAACCTCGGTTTCTAACTTTGTTAGTCTGTTTCCAACTTCCACTTGGCCAGTCTCTAATTTATCAATGGATTTTTCTATCCTATCAATGCTGGATTTGATGTAACCGACATCACTAATGAGGACACCTTCATTCTTTCCTGCTTCTTTATGATCGCCGCGATCATTTCTTCTAAAAGCCAAAACAGCAAAAGTAATTGATGAAATGGTTCCTAAGATAGACAGGACTGCTAAAACGATATCTAATCCACTCATGAGTCTTCCTCCTTATAAAGAGTTAACAAGTAAGAAAAAATCTCCTTCAGTCTTGGGAGATGTTTTTCGATATTGAGTTTTATTTTAAGGTCTTTCGCTAGTTCATAATTCTCTTTAGAGAAATAATGTTCGAACACACCTGTTTCCTTATAGTGCTTTATAATCGACTCTAATCGGTATAAGTGATAAAGGCTCTTCTCTTCTTGGTAGTTCTCTAGCCTAATGCCAAAGTAGGCAATCAAGCGGTATAGCCAGTCTTTGAAGTGACCTTTGAAATCAACATAAAGGAATTCATCGAGTTTATCTTTTATTGAATCGTCGACATATACGACATTACCTTTCGCTAGCAAAGTGTTATCAATCCACACTAGGAAGTAAGTAAGACATGTCCTATCGAAGTTTTTAAGCTTCTCAAAGTAGCCGATGCCATAAACAAAGAAGTCACTATCATCAGTTTTAACGACATTGCAGCCATCAAAATCATCAATAATTACTATGTAATCTTTATCGCTTTCTTCTTCGCTTAATCCATAAATGGATGATCCACATCTATAACAAAGTAAAACCCTATTTGGTTGAAATAGTTTATCTAATAACTCTCGCATATTTTGGTTGATTCCCCCTTGAGTCTTCTACATAAAGTTTGGAACTTGTTAATTGGCATGAAAGTGTGCAGTCTTGCCCGTTATAACGATAATGAACGATACCGCCACTACCACCAACTGACGCTCCGCAGAACATAACGTTTGCGCCTCCCACATAAAGCGAGATGATGCCATTGTAGGCATTTAAACTTGTAATTCCTGTAAAAACATAACATGTTCCATAGGAAAGAGATGAATAAGCATCCCATAAAGGACCATAGCTAGAGCTCACATTGTCTCTGATTTCCGACCCTTTTTCATTAATCTTTGTTTGATCGTTCTTGATATAAGGCGGATCGTAGTTTCCATCTAACGAGATAGAAGATGATGTCTTCGTATATCTGCAAAGTGGGAATTCATAAATGAGTCCACCATTCATCAAGTCATTTTGAGTTAATGATGGATAGGCAGAACTTGCTTCCTTTTTCTCTAGGGTAATGACGTTATTACCTAAATCAATCTTAATGATGACATAGCCATAAGCCGTTCCATCTAAAGAGACAGAAATCTTGGTTCCGCTTTCAACGTATATTCTTCTTCCATAGACCTGAACATATCCGGCTTGAAATGAAATATAGTTGTTACTGACTGACGCCTGACACCTTCCTAAAATGCCATAAAAGATACCGTGTACACCACTAGTTAAAAAGTGATTAATATCAGCATCCATTTTGCTCGACACTGATGCGGCATCAAAAGTGATTTTAACTACAGCCATTATTTATCCCTCCTATCAATTAGTTTGAGCTTATCTGTCAATGACAGACGGTATTCACCAAGTGTTACTTTGGCGATATTAAAAGTGCCTTTGAATTCCATCTTAGAGACAATGGTTTCATAGGTTTTACTTTCAGTGATAAACACCACTATCGCACCGACCTTTAAGTCCTTTAATGCTTCCACCTTATTTGTGATGAAAGAGAAGTTAAAAGTGATCGTATGCTCTAACGAAGAATCCACCAGTGCTTTTGTGGCTTTAGTTAATAAAGAAGCGTAGTCCTTATCGCTATAGAACTCATACTTCATTTTGACTTTATGGATACGTTGTAATGCAGGCGCAGTTGTTACCACTTGTCCATCATTTGTTAAGTAATAAACAACTTGATTTGTGTGCTGTGTGTTTTCAGCCTTTGGGATGTAGTAAACTTTGTTTAAGCTAATCTCATTGGTGTCGTTTACATTAAGCTCAGTGATTGTTCCTAGAGTGGATTTCATCGTGATTCCAATCTTTGCAGAAACCACTTTAATTCTTATCTTTGAGAACTTACCGTTAAGGAGCACCACTTCATATTCAAGTCGTATTCCATAAGTCTTAGAAAACTCCTCGACTAAATCCAAGATGTTTTCTTTAGTGTCTGCTTCATAAGTGAGATTGCAGATTTTTACCACTTCAATAGCAGTTTCTAAATAAGAAACATTTTGGTAAATGTCGCCGGAGTATTTAAAGGTGTTATTAATGAGGTTCACGATAAACTGAGCAGAGTTACCGCTAAAGCTAGTTGGCAAAGGAACATCAACATCCAAAAGAGATAGATAATCCTTTGTTTCAACTTTAGTTTGGTTCTTATCATCAGTTTTAATTGAGGTAATGATTCCAACATATGGATATCCCTTATCTTTAACGATGAGAAGGTCGCCTATTTTTGCTTTTAAACTTTGTTTATTTACTGTGAATTTGCTCTTTTGAGGAATAAGAGCATCGAGGATAATATCAAAGTCATCAGTGGCATAACCATAATCCAAAACCGACAAATCTTGTTCGTTTAAAAAGATTAATTGCATATGGCCTCCTAATGAGCAACATACTCTTCCTTAAATACAATCTCGCATCTAGCTTCTTCTCTAACTCCAGGATCAAAAAAGATCTCGCTTTCGCCAGGAGGAAGAAATAAGAAGTTGTCGCACGAAAAATCTTGAGTGTTGTAATAGTCTTCAGCCTCTGGTCCTAACATCCATTTGATGTATTGGTCAGTAGGTTCAGAAGAGATTTCAATCGTTGGTCTATCGCGTTCATCTACGATTAATCGTAAAGTCTGCACATCTATGCCATTTTGCCTAATGATGACTCTTGGGTTATAACAGTTGCCAATTAGTCTAATAAGTAGAGGAACGTTTTTAGGAGATTCGTTCACCACTGTCACTCTTCCATTAAAAGAAACAGCATAGACATATGGGTAGCTATAGGAATATATTTTCCCACCACCAGAGTCGGTGACTTCAATGTGAGCAGACTTATTAACAAGCCACAAAGATAAGCAATCTATCTTGACCTGAGTTCTTAATATTCCGCTCTCTAATTGAGATTTGGTTGAGCTTTTAACATTGATGTAACAGTACTTCTTTCCTGCGGTTGTTTCATAGAAAAGTCGTAGTTCCTTACTTTTAGTAAGATACTCTCTCCAACGAGTGAAACCGTCATATCCATCAAAGAAACACAAAGTTAAATCAATAGACTTTTGAGGGATCTTTCTTTTTGTTTCGACAAAGCGAGCATCAAAGTCTTCGTATTCGATTTCAAACTCAAATCCGAGACCATCCAGTTCTTCTATCGCACAGTTATGCTGATAGTCGAAATAAAAGGTGGAGCCTACTTCATTAACAAGATAAAGTTTTCTTCTCATTAGTAGGCCCCTCCTAAAGCTGCATTAATGGAATCAATGTCAACATCACCACTTGTGTTAATGGTTACGTTATTAGTGGTCTTTGAATTATCAGTATTCATATATGAATTGCTGGTAGATTTAACAGTGTTTTCAGCATCGAAATCGCCTGTTCCAAACATTTTCTCAATGAGTTTGATAAGCCATCCAACCGTGTGATCCAAAATCCATTTAACCGCAGAGATAATCGCATTTAGGATATCTAATATTGGTTTTAAGATTTGGAATAAGAGTTGTAAGACGGGAACAATGACCGCTTTGATAACATTACCAATAATGATTAAAATCGGTGAAATTGCTTCGATAATCGTAAAGATAACATCGAGAATATCCATAATAGGTGTTAAAAACACCTCAATTAATGGAAGAAGAATCTCGAATAGTTCTGCTATAACCTCAATGATTCCAGAAATGAATTCGATTAAAGGCTCCAAAATTGCCAAGATGATTTGAAGAATCGGTTCAAGGATATCGATGATAATATCTAATAAAGTGACCACCACTTTGATGACCGCTCCTAAGATATCGACAATGACGTTAATAATCTCAATTAAGATGTTTAAAACACCATCGATGAGTTGAATAACAACGTCAATGATTTCGACAACTAGCCTAATGACTAATTGAAGAATCTTGGCCACCACTTGAAGGATCTTCGCTATCAATTGAGTAATAGGAACCAAGATAGCTGTAAGCATCTCTAGAATTCGAGTAATCGGCTCAATTAGCGATTCAAGTAGTTTTACTACTTCATCAAGAACCATCATGACAGCATCTAAGACGCCATCAATAACTTCCACAAGCACATCTATAATCTGATTAATGACATTCATCAAGAGATCTAGAATCGGCTTCAGTTTCTCGATAATCTTACCTACAAGTTCCACTACTTTATCGATAAGTTGCTTAACGATATCAAGTAGTCTTTTTAATAAGGCTCTGAAGTTTTCATTTTGAAGAAGTAAGACAGCAATAATAGCGATAATTGCTGCCCATGGACCTGCTTTAGCGATGGCTCCTAAAACTTTCGTGGCTCCTCCTAATGCAGAAACAGCTTCTTTTAGTTTCCCAACAAGTCCTATGACTTTTGCTACAACCGATATAATCGGTCCTATAGCTGTCAGTATCCCCCCAATAACTCCAATAATGGCTTTTAGTCCAGAGGACATTTCTTTCCATTTTTGGATTAGTTCTTTTACCTTTGGAATAACTGTATCCTTAAGGAAGTTCACGATCTTGGTCATGATCGGAGCCAAAGCTGTGGCTAATTCTGTTCTTAAAGATAAAAAGGCTTGTTTTAAAGCATAGATTTGATTGCCTAGTGCACCGGTGACTTCTGCATCTTCCTCAGACACAATGCCAACCTTTTCAGCTTCTTCCATCCATGCCTCAAGTTCGTCTTCAGATGCGCTTAAAACAGGGTTAAGCAAAGTCCCTAATTTGTCACCAAAGAATTGATTAGCTAATGCAGTTCTTGTTGATGCATCCTCAACTTGAGAGATAGCATTACGGATTTTAGCGAATGCTTGTTCAGCATCTAGCCCTGCTAAATCGTCCATTGTTAGACCGATTTTTGCTAATTGTTCAGAGACATCATCTCCGTTAGCTATATCGCCTAAAAGACTATTAACTTTTTGGAATGCTTTATCTAGATACTGTGTTTCACTACCTAATTGCTTGGCGGCGTATTCCCACTTTTGCATCGCTTCTAAACCTACGCCTAGTTGCTTTGCGGTATCAGACATTTGATTAACCGTCTCTGTTGTTTTAAGAGCCAAAGCACTTAATGCAGACACCGCTGCGGTCACAGGAACAGTTATGTACTTTGTTAAAGCAGAACCGACTGATGACAATTTGCTAACATCGACTTTGCCGAGGCTGGAGATTTTCTCTCCTGTGTCCTTAAGTTCGTTGTTTAGCTTTGCTACTTCCGCTTCTGTATATTGGACAGCGCGTTGTAACTTGTTGAATTCTTGCTGAGATACAGTGCCTAATTTAACACCTTCTTTAGCAAGCTCAAGTTGTCGTTTTTGTTCTTCTAACTTTTTCTTGGTTGTCTCAAGTATGGCGTTAAGCTTTTCCTGCTTTTGTTTCCATAAATCGACATTGGTTGAATCGTATTTAAGATTCTTATTAATTGCAGCAAGGTCTCGTTGCTGTTCTTTTAAATCAGAATTGAGGGATTTGATAGAAGCCTCTAGTTCTGTCGTATCAAGACCTAGCTTAATATTTAAACCTTTAATCGCTTCCGCCACTTCCCTCACCTCCTAACCTAAAAAGGCGTCAATATCCGCCTGTGTTGCTTGTCTACTAATTCCATCTTGGCCATAGATAGATTTTTGTAATTTGACTATGTCAAGATAAGTCTTAATATCGAAATAGATCGCATCACGAATCGGTATTCCGAGTTGAGCCAAGTTGAAAATAATGTTAGCCGTGATGTTTTCAGCCGGCCCTACTTTTTTGGGATGTAATTGCTGGTGTTTCCACCGTTTTTAGCATCGCCAAGCATTCTTCCTATAACATCAGCGACACGATTGAGTTCTTCGACATTCGATAAGACTCTAAAGTCAAGCATTCCCATGAAATCTTCATAGGTCTTGTCATCGCCAAAGAATGGTTTGTGAAGTGCATAGATCAAATGGAATAAGATATCTACAGATTTGAAATTGGTGACTTTTCCATCTTCTATGTTTGTTTCAATTTTATTGACGTCTTCAAATAAGTCGCTTCCGAACTCATTTCGATAGATGATGATAGTTAAAAGGGAAGAGGTTAGTTTGAACTTCTTCCCATCTAAAGTAATTGTCTTAATCATTTTTACTCTCCTTGATTAAATGTTGGGAGCACTGGTGAAGTGGTTAAGAAATTAGAGTAATTACTATCACCTTTAGCGCAGACTCTATTGGTCACTAAGAAGTCACCGACTTCGATTGGTCTAGCTGTGACATTAAGGGTTGTGCTATTTGCTTCAATCGAATCCGCTTTGGACTTTGTGGCTTCTGCAATTGGGGTGACATTACATAAGTAATACCAGACTCTTCTTGCCTTAGCATCGCCTTGGAATTCAAAGCCGAGAGCAAATGTGACAACAGGTGCATTAGCGATTTCTACTAAGTTACCATCATCAAGTTCTTTATAACCAAGGACGCTCTTTTTAAAGTGGTCTGGAATCTCTGTGAATTTAACGGTGAGAGTTCTACCGGCGTTTTGAACTAATGATGCATAAAGAGTATCGTCAGCATAAACATTTGTAGATCCACCCACTACTTCACTGGAGAATTCTTGAGCACCAGGAAGAGCGACAGGAGTATCGAAACTCCAGTTGCCATTATTGTCTTGGTTCGCAAGAGCATAATGGACGTTTCGTAAACCGAATGTGATTTTGTTTTGTGGCATGATTAAATTTCCTCCAAATTTATTTCATAAACTCTATAAATAGAGCCATCCGAATTTCTGTATTCGGTTGTTAAAGAAAAGATGTAATCGTTTTTAAGAAGTGTTTTTTCGAGCTTCTCTTCTAGATCAACATCTTTCTTTTTTGTAATTAGTGATATTTGTACCGTTCTCCTATAAAAGCCAGGTCTATCATCATTAAAGTTTTGCGGCCTTTTAGATATCTCTTGATAAACAATGTAAGGAGGCGTTGGATTCTTCTCACTATCGTAATCGATATGCGAGTAAATCACTGTTGATAACACGGTTAATAATACGGTTCTTAACTTTGTTAACATGCTATCCTCCTTTGATTATCTTATGAATTTCTTCAAGCATCTTAGGAGTAAACTCATCATAAGCAGGACGCATAAATGGTCGAGCAGACACGAGTTTTCCACTTCTATGTTTAAAACCAAGTTCAACAAGATGAACGATACTACCTTTGGTTTCAGAATATATGACAATGGTTTTGTTTAATCCCTCACCATAGGATTTTTTGGTAAATGAATCACCTAAATGTTTTTTACTCCAGGGAGTTCTAGGTGCATTCGATTTAATGTAATCAAGGATTTGATCAGCGGTTTCTTCTAACTGGGCGGTTATTTTTAAGACCACCGCTTCCGAATAAGAATCAACGCATGAACTTATTTCCTTAGTCAAAGCTTCTAACTCGATAGATTCCATCCTTCGATTTCCTCCTTATCGATATCAGTTTCCGAACAGTAAAGTTCTAACCATATCCCGTTTTGAAATGTCCTTTCTACTTTGTAGATGACATCTTCATTAGGAACATAGACATATTTTGATTTGTCATAAAGAAAGGCTTGGATAGATACCTTAAAATCAAGTAAGACTTTAGTTTCTTTTGATTGAGTGAATTCCTTAGAAGTGATGGAGTCTGTCATCCCCACCACCTCTTTGGAGCCGACCAGCCGCAAGAGTTGGTTGCCCAGCTCATCAGCAGTTGTTTTAACACGTAATAGGAATAAGGAAATGTTGCCGGAATTAGGATACGCTATCACGAGGAAGAACCTCCACCAACCTCAGGGCTATGCAAGCATAGTTGCCTGAGTAAGACGTCAAAGCTCTTGGGAAGCTCTTTCACTTCTCCATTGCTCTTCCATCCGTACATTGTCTTCACATATATAGTAATAAGAGCTTTTACCACAGGATCATCTGACTCAGCGATTTCACGAGGAATACCAGTTGTGACGAGTAACTGGCGGCACGAGGCGATATGAGTTTCGATTTCATCATCGGCATAGTGTTCGGTTGCAGGGATAAGCAAAGCTTTCTTCATCAGTTCGAGCATGTTTTCGCACGACATTTTAGACACCTCCTCTACTCGTTAGAATATTCTTCCTATTACTCTAAAACGGAAGGGCCTGCCTTCTTACTTCTCTTATTGATTTCTCATTCGATGGTAATGCGACTAGCGACTTATCTGGGTTAGCAGGCTTGCCTCCGTGTTTCGACCGAAGTCTATTCGCCTTCTTCTTCGTCAGATTCTGGCTCTTCTTGAGCAGCAGCTTTCTTGACTCTTAAGAAGCCTTTGTAGCCGATGACGTTACCACCAGTAAAGACAGATGCCTTATAGCAGATGATGCCATCTTTGAATTTGTAATCAGTGGATTTTGCTACTTCAACACCACTGAAGATTGGGACTTCGTAGTTAGCGAGAGGACCATAGGCGATACCATATTCACCAACTTGAGTTGCAGAAGCAGAGATTGCTTTGCAATGTGAGGAGATGATAAATGGAATGCCATCGATGGTTTTGGCTTTATAGTCAACGTTATAGACTTTTCTGCCTTCCGCTGTTCTTAAGCCAGCGAATGCACGTAAGTCATTCTTGTTGAGGATAAGGACACAGCCACCTTCAACTTCTTCATCACCGCCATAGGCGTAGACGATTTCATCTAAGGTATTTTCATCGATTGCGCTGATTTCTAAATCGGTCGCATCTGCTAAAGCTTCACAGTTAGCGGAGAAGATACCTTTGAAGGTGTTTGTGGTTCCTGAACCACGAAGGATTTGTTCTGAGATTTTCTTTCTTAAAGCGATATTAACGCCTTTGAGAACTTCAGCTGAGTAATCAGCCGCTGGGAGTTTCTCTAACTCTTCAGTGATTTCTGCATAAGCAGTGACTTTTACCTTGGAAATTGTGAGATAACCAAAGGTTGGTTCTGCTGTGGTATATGGATCACCTTCAGCAGTTAGTCCACCAGTGCCATGAGATTTCACAAAGGATTTCTTATAGGTTTCTCCACCTTTAAGATTGACTGTGTGAACTTGGTCGACAAGTGTTGAAACTTCTCTGAATGGATATGGTGAAATCTTGTCATCGACATGTTCAGGGAGTAAGACTCCATCAGCAGTCACGGTGACAGTTCTTCCCTCTTTAAGGGCTTTACCACGTTCTTCCAGTTCTTGAGCAGCTTCTTGGTTTTTGACTTCCACTACTTGAGCAGGATCAAATTTACCGCGCATAGCAAGTTTCTTTTCGATTGCTTTGCGTTCGTTTGTTAATTCATCAACTTCCTTATCGAAAGCTTCAAGCTTAGCGACATCGGTTTCTGAATCAACTAAGCCGCGGATTTCATCAATACGGGCTTTGATTTCTTTTAAACGTAATTCTAAGTTCATTGTGAACTCCTTTCTAAAACTTTGTTTTAATGCTTAGTCTTTTGATTAAAACTGTTCTTCGTTCAAGAGTCTCTTCATCCTCCAATGACTTTAGTTCTGCATCCGCAATCTCTAAAGAGCGAGCACTTGCTTGGATAGAAGTTTGATCGTAGGCCGGCAAGTCCACGACACTGACGTCAAAGAGTCTATCAATTGCCGTGATAGTTCTTTTCGGTAGCTTGCCACTTTTATCCCAGCTTTGACTTTTAACAGTAAAAGCAAATGACATCTTGTCTAATAGTCCAGCCTCAATGGATTTAAAAATATCCCTATTGCTGGTTGTGTCGATGAGTTCGGCATGAATCTTTAAGCCTTTTTCATCAACACTTAAAGAAAGAGAACCATTCCTGGTCCTCGCTAAGATTAGATGTGTATCCGTATGGTTATATTTAAACGGAACATCTTTCATGTTTGTTTCTTTTAACGCATTAGCATCGATGACTTCAGTAAAACCATGCTCTTCGGTTCCAATGAGTGTTTCCTCATTAAACACAATGGCATAGCCTTCCACTATCATCTTGCTTTCGTTTTCTTCATCTTTTCGTGATTCGAGAGATGAGAATCTTGTTTCTTTATCATTCATCTTCGTTTATTTCCTCCTTTGATTTAGGTAATTTGAAGAATTTACTTAATTGATATTCACTTGCTTTATCAGCATCAACATAGTTTAGTGATTGTAATCTCTTGCTTCCACCTTCGATAGGTTCAAAGCCAAGTAACGCTCTAGATTCATTGAGTGAAAGGATTCCTAAACCCATTAACTTTTCTATTGCTTGGACCTTTGTGTTCCATGAAGCATATTGAAGTCTCTCACTATAAAAGATGATTTGTTCGCCTTTTTCGAGTTGACCTCTTGTTAATAAAGCCTTTGAGAAAGCTTCACTCATTTGAATTGCAATGCCTTCAATAACTGATTCATAGAAAGCGTTATACTCGTTTTCGTTGTATTTGTTATCAAAAATAGCGTCGCTAACTCCAAAGTAAGAGATGATCTTCTTTTGAAGAAAGGTAAGTGTTGTACTATCAATAAGTTTTGGATCGCTTGTTAATGGCACATATTCACTCTTTAAATCAACTGGAACAATAGCACTACCATCGTTCTCAATTGATTCTTTAAGAGCTTTATCGAACTCTGCTTTTTGAGCTGTCTTATCTTTCTCATTAAGCAGACCATTTATTTTTAATAAACCCTTGATTTGAAATGACGACCTAATCGCATTATCGACACCCTGAAGCAATGAGTCATTTATCTTAATGGTTTTGAGCAATGCTGCATGATCACTTGCAGCGCTAGTTCCTCCAAAAACATCATTGATTCCATAGAACCTTCTTAAATGAATAATCGATTCATATGGGAGTGTATATTGTTTTCCATCCGCGAAATAAAAACGGAAGAACATGCTTCCGCCTTCATCTTTAAGAACTTCTACGTTATTCGGCTTAATTGGCCATAGTTCTTTTAGATCATAATTCTCATCGTAAACCGGATAAATAAATGCGTTGTTGTTAAGAAATAACAAAGTTACCACTCGATAAATAAAGTCATAAGGTGACATTAAATAGTTCGGTTGGTATTTAAGAATATAAGAGAGATTCCCTTTCTTTTCCTGAACCGTTTTGTCATCTTCTGTTTTCACATATCGAGGCTTGAGCTTTGCTGAATGAGTAGCGATACGATCAATACAGATCTTCACTACATCACTCGCATTAATATTGTCTCCAAAGTCTTGGAATAGATTTAGAGTTGTACGGAAGAACCTAGTGTCATATTGAATGGGTTCTACGATTTTCTTTTTGCGTTTAAAAATATCAAATAAACCCATTTTGATTCCTCCTAACTGATAAGATTTTCATAATCTGTTTTGTATCTTGTAAGGACTGCATAGGCAATAATTAAGGCCACGCATCCATCAATTCTTTTGAGTTTGCTATTTAGTTTGCTTGGTTGAATGTTTCCGTTGATATCAACTTTGGCTTGGGTGTTAGCAAAGCACCACTTTAAGATTGGGTTATTATCATAGATAACTATTTTGTTTTTGAGGTCTCCCTCTAACTGTTTCATTGGTTCGCTTAGTGTGTAGATTCCTTGACGAATCTTCTCCATTGTGAATCCTGCATCTTCCATTTCTTTAACCCAGTATTGTGAATTCCAAGGATCGTATCCAATCCAAAGAGGGCGGATATTGTGTTCTCTCACCATTGAAATAAACCAGTTGGTAACATGCGAGAAATCGTTTTGATTTCCCTCTGTAACGGTAATGAGTCCTTTTTTCACCCAAATGTCATATGGAATCTTGTCTTCCTCCACTCTCTTATCAACCAATTCACTTGGCATAAAGAAATGCGGGATGACATATTTCTTTCCATCTTTGATTACAAGTAGTATTGCTGCAGTTAAGTCTGTGGTTGAAGAGAGATCAACTCCACCGATAGCATAGCTACCAGCGAGGTCATCAATCTTAAACTTAGTTTCATTATTAAGCTCATCAAAGGTTAGCCATGAGCCACTTTCGATTTGTTTAATGTTGAAGTCTTTACAAAGCATAGTGACTCTTGTAGCAAGATCATTCTTAGCTTTGTTCATTAAGTCATCAAAGTAAGACAAAGTCTTTATTGTTCCTAAGCTAGGATTTGATTTATGCCATGACGAAGGATCATTGAATACTTCATCGACATTATCTTGGGTATAAAGCCAAGGAAGAATTCTTTCATCATGGATTTCACCTTTAATCATCTTTCTCACGTAAGCGAGTTTGTTATCTAGGAAGCCATCCACCGTCGTCCCTTCGGTAGTAATGATAAATATCAAAGGTTCTTTTTTGGTGGATTGAGATTGCTTAATAGCATCATAGACTTTTGAATCGGTCATCTCGTGGACCTCATCGATACAGCCAACTTCGATGTTGTAGCCATCTTTGTTTCTACTTTGAGCGGATAGCTTCTTAATCTTGTTCTTATTGGCTTGAGAATAAATATAGAAGATGTTCTTTTTAGAACGCGTTTCTTTTGAAAGAGTGCGCGATTGCTCTCTCATGTTATTAATCTCTTCGAACAAGATTGATGCTTGATCGTTAGTGTTGCTTGCGCAAACAATATCAGTTCCACCATCGCTTAAGAAGAATTCTGCTAAGTCGATGCCAGCAATAAATGTTGTCTTACCGTTTTTTCTTGCGATAAGAAGTAAGGCTTCATTGAATCGTCTAAGTCCAGTGTCCGCCATCTTAAAACCATAGGCACATTCAAGGAATGCTTTTTCCCATAGTTCTAAGAGAAATGGCTGTCCATTAAAAGGTGACTTTGTGTGTTTGCAGAACCTTTCAATGAATTCGATTCTGATTTGTCCTGGTCTTTCATCATAGATGTATCGAGGATTATCCAAATCGCTTTTTAAGCCATTTAAGACACTTTTTAGTTCTTGACCAGCAATTATGCGGCCCGACTCAATTTCGTCGATATAAGATAGTAAGAAACTCATTCTGCGGTATCTTCTTCCGTTTTAGCGGGTATCGGAATCTCGTGATAATGAATTTCAGAGTCCTTTTTACCTAAAACGAGCTTCTTGCCTAAGATAGAACCATCGGTGACGCTTTGAATCACACATCCGTCTTTAGCAACTAAGATTCGTAGTCCTTTTTCGTTAATGATTTCCATACTAGTCTTCCTCCGGTACTAAGCTGAATGTTCTATTGGTTCCTACGTTGTTATTAGAGTAGGTTTTGAGTTTAACTTGGCTGACCTCACCACTGCTAAGAATAATAACGCCAGTATCATTGATGACTTCACCAACTGGGACAGGCATGAAGTTGCCCCATGCACTTGGGATGTAATCTCCACCAGTGATATCAATCTTGAATGTTGTTTCAGTGAGATATTCGTACGTAAAGTTAACAGCATTGCCTGTACAGCTAATACAACCAATGCCAGAGCCAAACTCTAGGTCGATCGAAATCGAGTTGTTTTCATAGTGTAAACACTTACCAGCAAGAGGATCGTTACCACCAACGATGCCGATGGACCAGTTCTTACCAGTAGCAATTGCTATGTCTTCAGCCTCTAATCTGTCATAGACAGTTTGGTGAATTGAGATAACCTTTGATGCTGCACCAGATAAGTCTTTCAAATTTCTAAACATCTGAATAACCGACTCTCTGGTTAATGAGGTACAATTACCAAAGTTGGCGTTAACATTGAAATTGCTTTGAAGAGAAATCTTACTCAAAACAGGGCAATCCTGAATTGATTCCAATGGAATAGGCACATTAATTGTGTTAGGGAACCAAACCTCATTTAAAAGAGGACAGTTCTTAATGACTGCAGTACCACCGCTGAAGGAAGTTAATCTATCTGGTAAATAGAGCTTTTTAAGATTTGGAATACTCCAGAAAGCGTAACTTGAGAGCATTCTTAAATTTGAGTTTGCACCAAAGGTGACTTTTTCACATCCGCAGAAACCTAAATTATATTGCCCCCAGCTTGAGAGTGATGAAGGGAACTCAATATCATCTAAATTTTCAATACGATACAAGGCGCTATTTTCGAGCGTGGCTAATTGACTGCCTGGCTCGAATTCAATGTGTGTACAACCGCTTTGATAAAAAGCATGTGCTTTAATTGTTGTAACTGTATAAGGAACCGAGACTGTGAATTCGTTAGTGGCTTCCGCTAAGAAATTAGTGGTAATAAAAGTTACACCTTCAGGGATTTCAAAATGATCAAACGTGCCTTCAACAAGTTGAGAAAGCAAAGTGAACTCTTCTGATGTATGGATGATTCCTAAGTTTCCTTTGAGAACATCTGCCACCACTGGTTCTGATGCATAGATGTAATTTGCGGTAATTGTTGAGTCACTATTAGCAACTTCATCACAAGCCACAAAGCTCATCTCCCATTTACCTTCATATGCTGTGATGGCTTTCGGGATTTCAAATTCGTTATCGTGAACTCTATAAAGATATGTGGCTTTCTTATGAGTGAACTTTAAATAATGGTAAGTCGAGTCGATTTCGCTATCTACATCAAAGATGAGCTTTACTCTTTTAGACTCTCTATAAACCGATAACTCAAGCGGAAATTCAGTTTCAAGCTTTCCGTCTTTTCCAACATGGATATTAATTTCGTAAGCCATTTAGTTTCCTCCTTTGATGCTTTTGATGAATTCATCGAACTCGTCATCTTCTTCTAATTTGTTTTTACCAACGATCGTGTTTATGGTCTTGATGACTTGTTGGTAAGCTTGAAGGGAAGTTAAATAGGTTTTAAACCTTTGAGAGATTCTTACATTTCCTTTGGAAGATTTTTGAGTGACTCCACCCTGCTTCATCTTCTCTTCAAGAATGTCCATCTTGACCTTTAAAAAAGCAGCCTTCTTAAGCAGCTCATCTAATAATTGTTTTTTAGTTTCGTCGACGTCTTTTACAAGTAACAGGAGTCGCTGATATTCGGCGTCGACTTTTTGATTAGTCATCAGCACTACCTCCTATCGAGATTTTCTAGCCCAGTGAAATTTCAAAATCCTGAAAATTTTGCCGGCCATTTTTCTGAGGTGGGCGCGACGGTACTTCGTAGAAGTAAAATCAATTCTCACCCCGGGGGATTAAATTATTTTTTCTGTCGCGGAATTATATTTCCATCCTCATCAAATTTATATTGCATGTGTTTACCAACTCGATGATGCACCTCGTTATGACAGTGATCACATAGGAGTATCAAGTTATCAGGGTTAGTAGCAACCTCAGGATCATCTACGTTCCTTATAGTTAAATGAATCTTATGATGCACCTGTGTACCTACGTCACCGCACATCTGACACATGCCTTTGTCTCTTAAGATTACTTGCCTACGTGCTTCGTGCCATCTGTCGGACTTATAAAACCGCTCTAGCTTAAGCGGCTTATAGTTCCTGTTGTTATAAGCCCGCTTCATACGGCTCATCTAATAAGCCCCCATTCAGCGAACTTTTCAAAACCTCCTATGGACTTAATATAGGTTCTAGCGATTTCCACGATTTCGCTATATGGCTTTCCATCAATTGTTTCTTGTCCAATAGCACAGCAGAGATAAACAGGTTTTTGTGTAAGTTGTGCTTTGAGGAATGCATAGATATTTACACTCACGTCTGCCTTGGACAAGTCTTTACCATGAAGTCCTCCACCAGTAATAGCATCTCCCATGTCAGAGCCGAGTTTTCTATTAGTGGCACCACTATCAACATCTGGCCCACCAGTCCAATCACCAATTGGATTGACTTCTGCGTTTTTAAATGCGCATTGTATTTCTTCTTTTTTCGCGTTGCTTTGGCAGATGATTAATCGCTCTCTATCGACGATATATTTACCGTCAAATGGATGATATCTAAAGATGTCCTGTGCAATCTTAGCCAAGAATCTCTGTTCTGGTGTAGTTGGCATTCCTTTAAAAATACCGTTATCTCCACACCTAATCTTGTCTTGTTGATTTTTGCTTAAATGGTCATCTTGCGTATGCCAGTCAAAATCGACGTTATCAATATTGGCGATTCTCTTAACAATTGCTCTAACGGAATCTAGATCTAATAATTCGCCTGCTTCTACGATAATGTGGCATTTGCCGTGTCCTAATAAAACTTCAACAGCGATTTTTGGATTGTCATAGTCCTCATAAGCGAGATCCACAATTGCACCGGCAATTCGGTCCGCTAGTTTATCAGGATGACATGGATTTACTTTTTCAAACATAGTTTGTCTCCTTAATAACTTCAAAAATGATAAAATTCACTATACTGATTACTTAGTAATGAGTATAGACGTCAAAAAGTCCCATTTTCAGGGGTAAAATCATGGTTTTTCTACACTATTATTAGACTCATTGGAATAATTATTCCTAATGAGACAAATAATAAAATTAGCCTAAATAGATTACTGAATCGCCAAACTTGGCTTTAATAAATGTTGCGATATTTTCTTGTTCTAATGCTTTAACTAAGACATTTGTTTTTTCATTATCTTGTCGGCCATCTTTAACAGCAATCACATTTGCCATTTGTTTAGCAATGTCGCTTTCTTTATTTTCTGTAACTAAGCAGCGATTCACCACTCCTGCAGATAAAGCATAATTGCCATTAATAACTGCATAAGCACAATCAGACAACATAAGAGGAATATTTTGAGCTTCAACTTCTACTAAATTGGCTTTATCCATTTGATGCTCTTTTAGCAAAGCTATGGCTCTTTCATAATTCGATTTATCACTAGGAACAATGATCTTATCTGAATTAGTGTAACTTTCTAATGAATTCTTATTTCCGGAATACACTCCCATTGGTTCAAAATGAACATCTTTAACCGCAACTAAATGTGTGCCGTTTGCTTCGTTAAAATCGTTGAGATAAGGCTTGTGTTGGAAGTAATTTGCATCAAGTTCACCATTCTCCAAAGCA
>Ga0256404_1003359_pt1 | contig 32869 bp, 29 predicted proteins | sample RumenRJG_01DNA_FD_185990 | JGI IMG/M metagenome (GOLD analysis project Ga0256404, IMG submission 185990) | Bovine rumen microbial communities from Lethbridge, Alberta, Canada - RJG_01 | ecosystem: Host-associated > Mammals > Digestive system > Stomach > Rumen | place: Canada: Alberta | collected...
TATGACGCTGTTGAGGCTGCCTTTGCAAAATAGCCAAAAGGATACAGGAAAGTTTGTGAAATGTTCACAACTCAAATCCCGTACCCTTTGTGTTTACTGGATTTGGCTGGGGACTGAACAGTAACAATCATATAATTATTATTTAGACTTTCATCTTTGAAATTTCAGTTTAATTAGTCCTCCTGCATTTAATTTAGCTTCGTAATTATTTAATTTTATATAATCTGACTATATCTTATCTAACTTCAATTTGTTTTTTATTTTCAACTGCAAATTCTTTATTTCAAATTCTCAACATACTCTTCTAATGTAATATTTTTCTCCTGTATTTCCATAATCATCTTTTTATATATTCTATCTGTCTCTTTGGCTGATTTATTGAAAAATCTGAGTAATCCTCCCTCAATTATAAACAAAATTCCTGAATATATAAGTCCATCTGAAATCGACTCAAACTGTCCTGCTATCCACATTCCTAAAATTAAAATTACAGTCATTCCACCAAAGATAATTATATTTTGCTTAGTTACTCGTTTTACATCATATTTCTTTGAAATATTTTCCAGATACCGAGCCTCATTTACAGGAGTTTTTCCTTTCTTTACTGCCTTATCATACTTTTTCTTATAGTCTTTAAGCCATTCCTTTGGCAGCTCTTTTTCTAAGTTCAATCCATCATTTATTGCATCCCTGAAACTTATTTCTTCTTTTTCCTTTTTCTTTGTTCTAATCTTAAATGTACCATATTTTCTATAATTAATTGTAATCCTGCACACCAGATAAATTAATATGTACGCTGCTGTAATGACTATCGGTACAATACTTTTTATATTCATTGCAAATTTATCATCTGTCTGTACAAATATTATAAACACCACCATAATAATGACCATTAACGCCATACACAGATTCCAGAAAAATGGTTTTATCTTCTTAAATCTATCGGCAAGCGGTCTGATTAACAGAAATACTATGGTATCAACAATAATTCCTCCTACAATTCCTATAAAATACGGACTCAAATCGGTATTTCTTAATATACCTTCGCCATTTGTAAGTCCAATGATAAAATCTATCAATTCTATAATCAGAAGAAACGCTGCTAATTTAAACAGCCTTTTCGGCACTTCCCTTATACGGTTTTCAACAGTATAATCACTATAGAATTCCTTGCAGAATCTATCTATGTCATTTCCTACGATTACTGATACACTCTGCCCATCATTTTGTGCTTCTAACATACTATCAAGTAATTCCATCATTTTCCCGCTTTGGACATCACTATCAATAAAATGCGTACTTCCATATATGTCAATTCTTTCAAATACTTCTTTATATTCTTTGTTTAATTTATCTTCTAATAAAATATATGATTGTTTCATACTATTCTCCATTCCGCAGACGTTTACGTCGGAGGAATCGCGGGCAAAATTTCAAATTTTGCCCTGCGATAAGAGATAAAGGTGACGTCTGCGGCACCTTTATCCGTGAGAAAAATAATCGCATCAGCATTATTTTTCTCACTATTTACCATTCATATTCAATATTTCATTTGCACATTTTGTTATTCTTTCATAATTCTCTTTAAAATTTCTTAAATACTCTTCTCCCTCCTCTGTAATTGAGTAGTATTTTCTTATTGGTCCTAATGGAGATTTTGCTCTCCTACAGGAAATATATTCCTTCTTCTCTAAGCGTGTAAGAACGGGATACATTGTTCCCTCGCCTAAATCATGAAAGCCATATGTGCTAAGTGACTGTAAAATCTCGTAGCCATATGTTTCACCTTTAGAAATAACTGCCAGCACACAGCCTTCTAATATTCCTTTCATTAATTGTGTATCTTCCATATAATTTGTCACCTTTCTACTTTGTATTATCAAGTAGTGTAATATAAATTTAGCACAGCTACTTTGTATTGTCAAGTAGTTGTGCTATTAACTTTTTAATTAACTAATATCAACTTATATATAGCTTAGACTATCATTAAAAACGCTATATCTAATATGGTCTTTCTTCACCTTTTATATTAACTTTTCTTGGTGCAGCCATTTTCATTTCTCTTATGATATCTTCATTTGGTTCAAATATAACCTTGATTAATGCCGAATCATTTCTCTGAAATACTACATATCTGTCAGCATCTTTCTCTAATGACGAGAAATCTCTAAGCTTATATACCTGTTTCTCATATGGCTCAAGTAATTTTGAATCTTCCGGTGCAATTATCTCGACTTTATCCATCTCAATTTTGCCACAGCCTTTTCTCTTCATCTTACCACATATTTTGTCAACCTGACATTCGCCACTTAAATACTGGTACTCGAATTCAATATCTGTCATATGAAATACATATCTTGTGGCATATGCCAAAGCCACACCAACGATAAATGCGATTGGTCCGAAAACTGCTGATAATACTATTGAAAGCGCACATAATAATATAAACAGAACTCTTACCATCATTCCAATTAATGTATGCTTTCTTTTTATCATATATTCATGGTATACTTCTCCCATTTTTAATCCTCCATTTCTTTTTTACAACTAAATTTAATTATACTTAACTGATTGAAAAATAACAAGCACTTTATATTATTTTAAGACTTAGCATAATTACCACACTATCTCTTTCTAACTAAGTGACTCATAAAACGAATAATCGACTAAACCACTCATTTTGCCTAAAGCTCCTTTTTCCAGCTCCTTTATCATTAAACAATCCGGATGTGGCAGGCATATATTTGGTCATGCTTCTATTCCAAATTTGTAGCTGGATTGAAAGCCTCGATTTCTATAGTTTTGCGGATTTCCCTCCACAAGAATCGCTTTAAATCCCATCTTTTTTGCCACATCAAATCCATATTCCAGTATATCCCTGGAAATATGTTGCCTTTGAAGATTCGTTTTCACAGCAACCGGTGTAAGAATTAGCAACTCATCCTCATACTTTCCTTCAATGTGAAAATGCGAAAACATTGCATATCCAATGATTTCATCATCTTCATTAACCATGATAAGCTCCAACTCAGGTATATAATATCTTTTTGCTCTAATTTCTTCTATTAACTGTCTCACTTTCCTGCCTTCTTTTGGACTATCCCATTCCGAAAACACCTCTTGTACCAATTCCAAAGATGAAAGAAGATATTTGCTCCCCATTGGTTTTATAATACGTTCCATTTTTTTACGTTTCATTTCTTTACCTCCAATTTTTATTCATCTGATTCTATCACAGCATTTGTATATTTTCTTTGCATATCGTGATGCTTCTTTCGGTTCTCAACTGTTTCAAATACGATTGAAAAATCATAATCCTCAGGATAAAGTTCAGTTGCTGCTACATGAAGTTTTACCCGTTTATGATTAATCCAGATTTTCTTATTGGGCAGTTGTACCCTTAACACACCTTTTTCATTAATAGGCGCACACACTATCCCTATCCTTTTTTCAGGGTAAACCATCACGCTATCGCCGATTTTATACTTTTCAGTGAGCTTTGTATTGCTCTTTGCAGTTTTGGCTTTCTTAATTTTATTTGTATTTTTGCTGCCCGATTTATATTGCGTATTTTGAAATGTATAGGACTTTACCGCATCTTCGCCATACGCAGCGCGGATTGCTACCTTTAACATTTCACCAGGCATTCCTAACCGTTCTGCAATATAAAAAGCACAGCTTTCACCAGCTTCACCAATTATCATCTGATAAGTAGGACGCAATGTTTCTTTGTCAAATGTCATTCTTGCATTAGCAATATATGCTGTATTAGCTGCATATTCCTTTACTTCCGGATAGTGTGTTGTCACAAGAAAAATGGCACCACTTTTTCTGAGTTCTTCTAATATTGCAATTGCAATTCCCATACCTTCTGTCGGATCCGTGCCTGAACCCAATTCATCCATAATTACAAAACTATCTTTATCTGCTTCGCTCAACACCTCCAATACATTTGTTATATGTGCTGAAAATGTAGATAAATTCTCAGACAAATTCTGCCCATCCCCAATATCACACAAATATGCACTATTCATACATATATCCGCCTGTTTACATGTAACATGTAAACCGCATTGTGCCATTATACAATTCAACATAACAGTTTTAATAGCTACGGTTTTCCCTCCCGTATTTGGTCCGGTTATAATGATACCACGAACATCTTCCCCCACATCAAACTGTAACGGTACAGCCACATTTCTATTCATCAATGGGTGACGTGCATCCAGCAGTTTAATACGACGTACGGTATTTATCGTTGGCTCAGTTGCTTCCATATCAATACTCAATTTGCCCTTTGAAAAAATAAAATCCAATTTTTCAATCATTTCTAAATCTGCCTGCAATACAGGTGCTGATGACATAATAAAAGCTGACAAAGTGTACAAAATGTTGTAGACTTCATTTTCTTCGCTTATTTTGAGCAATTGCAGTTCATCATAATATTTTGCAACACCAGATGGCTCAATAAATAGTGTACTTCCGGTAGATGACTTATCTATCACACTTCCGGTTATTTTTAGCTTACACTCCGTTTTCACAGGAAGACATATCCGTCCATTTCTGCTGGTACAATAATTGTCCGACATACATTCCTTATTAGCACGCATAATTTGTTCCGCCTTTTGTTTCATCAGTTCTTCACACTGTACAATTTGTTTGCGTATCCGTTCTAACTCTTTTGATGCGTAATCATCCACTGTACCATTCCTGATTTTTCCGGCAATTTCACATCTCAATTCCGAAAGTTCATCCAGATTTTCATAATAGTATGCCAAAGAATTCTGATATATTTTCCCCCTTACTAAATAATCCTTCAACCTCCTTATTATAACCAGCGCCTTTTCTACCCGTTCTAATTGATAGGGAGTTAAACAATCTCCCTTTTCAGCTGCAAGTAACGCCGCTTTTATTTCAGTCATATTTTGAAGTGGAGGCATCCCCAACTTTTCAATCAGAAATCTTGCATCAGTTGTATCCTTCAATTGCTTTTTCAATTCCTTTTCTGAAAAATACAACGAAACTTTTCTGATTCTTTCTTTAGCTGAATCAGTAACAGCTAATTCAGCCCATATTTCTTTTATTTTATCAAATTCAATTTGTCTCTCTATATTCATTTAATTTTCCTCACTTTCAAAAATTTTGATTCCGCCTTAAATACAAAAAACCATAGATACCTTAAGTGCATTAAGATACTATGGTTATTCATTGTATATATGATTATTTAATATATTTTCATCTATATATTTCCAAAAGACATATTCCTCTACAAAAAAAGCATGACCATACAGCCATGCTAATACCATCCAAAGAAATATATACCATAATATTAAGCAATTGTAAGGCGAAAATGCTAACAACAATGTGTCAACAAATGGGCAAACTTCTAGCGTAAACTAAAAATAACCCTGCAATATTTATTTTGCAATTTTCTCGATTACAATTAAACTTAACAAACAAAAGCCTCCTAAATTTTTTCTTTATTATATATACTCCTTCATTATTTGTCAAGTCGTAACTATCAAATCAGCTTAATGTCTGTTGCATTAGCATAATTAAGTCAAACCTCGCACATACATAATAGGATTAAATCATCTGTATTAAGTAAATTTGCGTATGTGCAAATTCTGAGCAGTTAATTATATTTCATAAATTCTACAAACACACTGTTACTTATATCAATTCCTCTCTCCGTTAACCTGAAGTATTCTTCGTTATCTTTTATTCCACAACATATCTCTTTACTTATATTCTTATCCACATATTTTAGGATATCTTTTACATCTTTATCACCCTCTCTTATAACCTCTTCACATAATCCCTCTGATATCAGCCTGTCGGGTATTTCGCCATATTCTTCTCTTAATGTCTTACCAAATAATTTTTCGAATTCTTTTAAACTGATTCCCTCCATTTTGCGTAAGCCCAGAAACATAAATTCTTCTATCTGTTCGTCTTTATTAACCTCTGAGATTTCATCACGAATTTCATCTATATTTGTATGACTTCTTCCGTCTACATTTATCTGGTTTATATTTGTGTAATTTATTCTCTCTATATTGGTTCTATTCGATTTTCCACTCAAAAGAATATCTATATATTTATCCCTATCAGATATATTCGAATATCTTAAATTATTCACAAGAGAAGCTGCTGCCACACCAAAGCCATAATAATTATCCCTGCTCCAGTATTTAATATTATGCTTACATTCATATCCTTTTTTCGAATAATTAGAAATCTCATATCTCTCATATCCATTTTCTTTTAGAAAGGCTTTCGTCATATGATACATTTCCCTGTCTGTTTCTTCACTTGGAATGGCATCGCTAAACTTACCATTCTCACCATATTTATTATAAAAAGGCGTACCTTCTTCGATTATAAGACTATATGCTGAGATGTGTTCCGGATTAAGTTTAACAACTTTCTTAAGAGTCTCCATAAATGAATTAACTGTCTGATAAGGAATTGCAGACATTAAATCTATGTTAATGTTGTTAAAGTCTGCTCTTCTTGCTTCCGTATAAGTTTCTACGAATTTCTCATATGTGTGAATTCTTCCAAGCAGCTTTAATTCTTCATTATCAGCGGACTGTAGCCCTATGCTTATTCTGTTAATTCCTGCTGCCCTATATCTTTTGAGCTTATCATAGTCAACTGTTCCCGGATTAACCTCGATAGTTATTTCAGCTTTATCCTTTTCAATATTATATTTTCTGAAAATAATTTTTAAAATTTCTTCTATATATTCCACTTTATAAACAGATGGTGTTCCTCCACCAAAAAAAACAGAATCAACAGGTTCATCTATCTCTGTTGATTCAATTTCTTTAAGCAGCGCTTCTTCGTATAACTCCATATCTCTATCACAACCTTTCGCTGATACGAAGTCGCAATAGAGACACTTCTGTTTGCAAAACGGAATATGAATATATATTCCTGCCGACATTTGTTCTGCCTCTTTCTATATAAACAATAACAATATTTTATTAAATTATTTAATACATAACACTTATTTACTCGTCTAACTTAAGTACACTCATAAATGCTTTCTGTGGTATCTCGACATTACCAACCTGTCTCATTCGCTTCTTTCCCTCTTTCTGTTTCTCAAGAAGCTTCTTCTTTCTCGAAATATCACCACCATAACATTTAGCCAGAACGTCTTTTCTCATGGCTTTAACTGTTTCTCTGGCAATAACCTTGCTTCCGATAGCAGCCTGAATAGGTATCTCGAATAATTGTCTTGGTATCTCTTCTTTAAGTTTTTCGCACATTTTTCTTCCACGCTCATATGCTGTTCCTGCATGTACGATAAATGACAATGCATCGACTTCCTCTTTATTAATAAGAATATCTAATTTAACAAGTTCTGAACGCTCGTAACCTTTCATCTCATAGTCAAATGAAGCATAACCTCTTGACCTTGATTTTAATGCATCAAAGAAATCATATATAATTTCATTTAATGGCAACTCATATTTAAGTAATGCTCTCGTTCCCTCGATATATTCCATTCCAAGATAATTACCACGTCTCTCCTGACACAGTTCCATAATCGGTCCAATAAATTCTGTTGTAACCATTATCTCTGCTTTAACCACAGGTTCTTCCATATAATCTATCTCTGATGCATCAGGAAGATTTGATGGATTGGTAAGTTCTATTACTTCTCCATTTGTTTTATATACTTTGTATACAACGCCCGGTGCTGTTGTAACAAGGTCAAGATTATATTCTCTTTCTAATCTTTCCTGAATTATCTCGAGATGTAATAATCCTAAGAAGCCACATCTGAAACCAAATCCAAGCGCTATCGATGTCTCCGGTTCAAAGTTAAGTGAAGCATCATTTAACTGTAACTTTTCAAGTGCATCTCTAAGGTCAGGATATTTTGCTCCATCAGCAGGATAGAGACCACAATAAACCATAGAATTAACTTTCTTATATCCCGGTAATGCCTCAGCACAAGGATTATCTGCATCAGTAATTGTATCACCCACTGTTGTATCCTTAACATTTTTAATACTTGCTGTGAGATATCCAACCATTCCTGCTGATAATTCGTCACATGGAATATACTGTCCTGCTCCAAAATATCCGACCTCCACAACACTTGCCGTTGCTCCTGTCGCCATCATTTTTACCTGTGTACCGACTTTAACCGTACCCTCCATTACTCTGAAAAATACTATTACGCCTTTATAAGAATCATAAATGCTGTCAAATATCAATGCTTTTAAAGGTGCATTTCTGTCTCCCTTAGGTGCCGGAATCTTAGTAACAATCTGCTCTAAGACATCTTCTATATTTAATCCGTTCTTTGCTGAAATAAGTGGTGCATCCTGTGCTTCAATACCGATTACATCTTCTATTTCATCAATTACACGCTGTGGTTCTGCACTTGGTAAATCTATTTTATTAATTACAGGCATTACATCTAAGTCATGGTCAAGTGCCATATAGACATTTGCAAGTGTCTGTGCTTCTACACCCTGCGCTGCATCAACCACTAAAATTGCTCCATCACAAGCTGCAAGGCTTCTTGAAACCTCATAGTTAAAGTCAACATGTCCCGGTGTATCGATGAGATTGAAAATATATTCTTCACCGTCTTTTGCCTTGTATACAGTTCTTACTGCCTGGGACTTTATGGTAATTCCACGTTCACGCTCTAAGTCCATATTATCTAACACCTGTGCCTGCATTTCCCTGCTTGTAAGCAGACCTGTTTTCTCTATAATTCTGTCTGCAAGTGTAGATTTACCATGGTCAATATGAGCTATTATACAAAAATTTCTAATATTTTCCTGCTTAATTAATGACATATCTGTATTCACAACTGCCTTAACCGGCACTCCTTTTCTAAATATCTTTTTACAAAATAATCTAATTATGATTTGACATCAAAAACACATGATACCAACCTGTTCATTATCCGTAAGCCATCTTATTTTTGACATTTGTATCATATTATACTAATTTTTTGGTAATTAATCAACTTTATTATCTGCTTTTATATTTTCCCAAAATGTGCTATCATATATCATAGTTAAATCATAAAGATTACAGAAAGTGGTGATAGTTTTGTCTATATTTTCTAAATTCGGCAATAAAGGAAACAATAAAAAACGAGATACATATTGTGATGAAGCCAGAACTTTTATACAGGTACATTATGTAAGAGAACGTGGAAGTGATAAATATGCTTTCAATACTCTATCTTTGAAGTCTGACCCTGACAGAGATGCTTGTAAAGAATGGTATGAAGCACATGGTAATCCTGATAACTTTCAGGATATTGTAGAATTATATCTTAAAGAGAATAACGTAAGTCCATCAACCATATGTGCTGAATACGGCTTAGAAAACAGTATTTTTAATAAAATATCATCTTCAGCTTGTCCAGTAGAGAAATGGGAGGCTATAGCAATATGCTTCGGTCTTGACCTGAATCTTGCGGAAAGCAGACAGCTTCTTAAAACCGTAGGATATGCACTTACTAATTCCTCAGAAACAGATTTAATAATAAGATATTGTTTAGAGAATAATATTTATGAATTGAGTGACATTAATTATATCTTAGATAAAATATGTGAACGTAAACTTAACGAAATCAGTTGATTAATAATATAGAGTCAAAAAACATTTTATATTAGCTGTAAATATATATTTTTAGCAGGATAACACTCGATTTTAACATCATAATCTTAATGCAAAAGCTGTAAATATGGTAATATCTCTATTACTACATATCACAGCTTTTTGTTTTGTCCCCTCTAGATATCAGTCCTTTATAAAATGTGTCCGTCTATGATACACTCTCGATTTATGACGTATCGTGCCTAAGTTTATGCCGTCAGATGCAAAAGTTCAGTGCGGTAAATTTCCGTTCAAGCGAAGCGCGTTTGATTTATCGCACTGTAATAGACTTTGCAGATGGCGGCATTTACTTAGGCTAGATTAAGGAATATGAGAGTTTGTATCATAGACGGACACTTTTTTATTAACTCTATTATCTACTCAGAGATGAATGCCACATATCCTTTCTTAGCTTCATATACATCTGCCTTGCTAACTGCCTCATGTGGTGCATGCATATTTAATACAGCAACACCACTGTCTATAACATTCATACCATATAGAGCCATTATATATGCGATAGTTCCACCGCCACCCTGGTCTACTTTTCCTAATTCGGCTGTCTGATAAGCAACTTTATGTTTCTCAAATATTTTTCTTACTACTCCAAGGTATTCTGCATTAGCATCATTAGAGCCTGATTTACCTCTGCTTCCCGTAAATTTATTAATAACAAGTCCTTTTGAGAAATATGCTGCATTTTTCTTCTCAAATACCGATGCATATGTTGGGTCATAAGCCGCACTTACATCTGAAGAAAGCATTTTCGAATTGGCAAGTACACGTCTTAATGTAAGTTCAGAATATTCTCCCATTCTGTCTAAGACTTCTGCCAAAGTATTTTCAAAGAATTTCGACTGCATACCGGTTGCGCCTACACTACCTATTTCTTCTTTATCTACAAGTAAAAGGCATGCTGTTTTATTGACCTTTTTCTTTTCAAGCATTGCAGCAAGTGAAGTATATGCACATACTCTGTCGTCCTGACCATAGGCAAGAATCATACTTGAATCCATACCTGCATTTCTAGCCTTGCCTGCAGGAACGATTTCTAATTCTGCTGACATAAAGTCTTCTTCTTCGAAATCGTATTTCTCTTTAATTAATTTAAGAATATTCTTCTTAACGGCATCTTTTTCTTCACCCTTAAGTGGCTTGTTACCAATAATAATATTTAAGTCCTCGCCCTCTATTACTTTAGCGCCTTTTTTCTCAAGCTGTGTCTGTGCTAAATGTATTAATAAATCTGAAATAAATAAAACAGGATCTTTCTCATCTTCACCGATTACAATATCTATCTTCTTACCATTAGTCTTAACAACTACGCCATGGATTGCAAGAGGAATTGTAACCCACTGATATTTCTTAATTCCACCATAATAATGTGTATCTAAATATGCAATCTCTGTCTCTTCATATAAAGGGTTCTGCTTAATATCAAGACGAGGCGAATCGATATGTGCGCCTAAGATATTCATTCCCTCTTCAATCGGTTCTTTACCAATATTAAAAAGCACTATTGATTTATCCATATATGAGCAATACACTCTGTCGCCTGCTTTAAGCTTCTTACCATTCTTAATAATATTTTGTAAATCTTTATAACCTGCTTCTTTAGCCTGACGAATGGTTTCCTTAACACATTCTCTTTCAGTCTTACCATTGTCTAAAAAGGCTCTGTAATCATCATTTAACTTCTCTAATTCTTCTAATTCATTTTCAGAATAACTGTTCCAACAATTTGCTCTTTCCATAATGCATATTTCCTTTCTATTTTCTTTATTCCTGAACGACATATCAATTCGATTTTGCACATTACAAACCCTCTAAATCAAAATCAGGTGTATATTCTTTTCCCGAACTGTCGCGGTTTTGCATATATCCGTTATCAATTCCAAGTCTCAATGCTTCATTTACAACGCTATCATACTCAAAAGTTGTGACCATTCTGTTAATTTCTTTAAAATCTTTACTCTTATATGCCGGTGTATACTGGCTCATAACACTTATAAGATAGCTTCCTTTATCAAGATTCTCACTTATCCATCTAAGAATTTCCATTGAATCTTTTCTTGCACCGGGAAGCACCAGATGTCTTATTATTACACCGCTTTTAAGCATTTTATCAGGTTCATTCTCTTTATCATAGAATAATGGATTGCCGACCTGCTTAATCATTTCTTTGGTTGAAGCTGAAGCATATTTGAAATAATCCGGTGCTTTAGAATATTTAACTGCTAATTCATTATTATAATACTTTATATCCTGTAGGTAAATATCTACATATCCACTAAGTTTCTCAATAGTGTCTGCATTTTCATAGCCACCGCAATTGTATACAACAGGAATATTTAATTTATGCTTAACTCTGTCAAGAGCCTTAATGATTTCATTAACATACATTGTTCCTGTCACAAGATTAATATTATTAGCTCCTTTATCCTGCAATTCTAAGATGATTTCACTTAATCTTTCATTACTTATTACTTTGCCAAAGTTATTATGTGAAATCTTATAATTCTGGCAGAATATACATCTTAGATTACAACCGCTAAAAAATATTGTTCCGCTGCCATTTTTACCACTTATACAAGGCTCCTCCATATAATGAAGTGCTGCTCTGGCTATTTTAATTTCATTACCGACACCACAATATCCTAAGGTATCTTCTCTATTAACATTGCATTTTCTTGGGCATAACATACACCCGGTTATATTATTACTCACAATTTCTCCATATCACACATTATCATTTTATAACGCTAACAATGAAAATTCTTCTAAGTTCCACACCTTATCTACAAGTCCATCATAGAAGTCAGGTTCATGGCATACTAAAAGTATTGCACCTTTGTACTCTTTTAATGCTCTTTTTAACTCTTCTTTTGCATCAACGTCTAAATGGTTAGTCGGCTCATCTAATAATAAAATATTAGTTTCACGATTTATTAACTTACATAATCTTACTTTTGCCTGCTCACCACCACTTAATACTCTTACTAGGCTTTCAATATGCTTTGTGGTAAGTCCGCATTTAGCAAGGGCTGAACGCACTTCATACTGGCTATATGATGGAAATTCTTCCCATATTTCCTCTATACAGCTATTGTTGCCCGGTTTAATCTCCTGTTCAAAGTAGCCTATTTCAAGATAGTCTCCTAATGTAACCTTTCCTGCAAGTGGTTCTATAATATTTAAAACACTCTTTAGAAATGTTGTCTTTCCGATTCCGTTAGTTCCAACAATCGCAATCTTTTCTCCTCTTTCCATTCTTAGATTAATCGGTTTGGAAAGTGGTGCATTCTTATCATATCCGATTACTAAATCTGTTGTTTCAAAGATTACCTTGCCTGTAGCTCTGGCATTCTTAAAATTGAATTCAGGCTTTGGCTTGTCTTTCTTAAGTTCTATAACGTCCATCTTATCTAACTTCTTCTGTCTCGACATAGCCATATTTCTAGTCGAAACCCTTGCCTTATTTCTCGCCACGAAGTCTTTAAGGTCGTCAATCTCCTGCTGCTGTCTCTTATATGCTGCTTCTAACTGAGCCTGTTTCATCTCATATACTTCCATAAATTTATCATAATCACCAACATATCTGTTAAGCTCCTGATTGTCCATATGATAGATAATATTTACCACACTGTTTAAAAATGGTATGTCATGCGAGATAAGGATAAATGCATTCTCGTATTCCTGTAAATATCTCTTAAGCCATTCTATATGGTTGGCATCAAGATAGTTAGTTGGCTCATCTAATAATAGTATGTCTGGTTTCTCAAGTAATAATTTACCTAATAATACTTTTGTTCTCTGTCCACCACTTAAGTCCATAACGTCATGGTCTAATGAAAGTTCTAGAAGTCCCAATGCTCTTGCTACCTCTTCAACTTTTGCATCAATTGTATAAAAATCGTGATTAGTAAGCATATCCTGGATAGTTCCTAATTCCTCCATCATTGCTTCCATTTCATCTTCCGATGCTTCACCTAATTTATCACAAATTTCATTCATCTGTTCTTCCATCTCAAACAGATATGAAAATGCAGATTTTAATACACTTCCTATGGTCATTCCCGGTTCTAAGACTGCATGCTGGTCTAAATATCCTACTCTTACATTCTTATTCCATTCGACTTTACCCTCATCTGGCATTAATTTACCTGTTACAATGTTCATAAATGTAGATTTTCCCTCACCATTTGCACCTACTAATCCTATATGTTCACCTTTCAATAATCTGAAGGATACATTATTAAAAATTGCTCTATCGCCAAAACCATGGCTTAAGTTTGTCACGTTTAATATCATTTTATTATTTCCTTTCCCGGTTATTCGTCTAATTTTAAAAATGACCAGTTCATTTTGGTTTTCACCTTAACGCACTGGTCATTAACTGTACCATTTATTATATTTATTCTATTTCTCCTGAACTTGCGATGTGTTCAGTCGTTGGCTCGTTTTTAGTGGTCTCAGGCTCATCATAACCATTAACCTTAAGCATAACTGATATTGAACATGTTCTTCCGTTATTATCAGTAACAATATATGAAAGTTTTACATAACCACTTCTTGCAGGTCTGTATGATACTTCGTCTGTTGTTTCATCATTGCTTTCACTGTATAATGTTTCTTCTGTAACATAATTCATATTCTTATCGTAGACTTTTGCAATAAGCTTCCATGTATTTGATTTACTTCCTGATACACTTCCTTTGAAATATACTGTATCCGAAACATCTATTGTCATATCGCCTACTGATGTAGAGTTATCACTTCCACTATAAGATACACTTCCACTATCTGAATCTCCGGAACTTGTTGAGATTTTAGCATTAAATGAAAATGCACCTAATGTCTTAAAGTCTTCAAATTTATCCATGCTTTCTTTAATTCCATCGTCAGAATAGCTATCCTTAAGTTCATCTAAAGTCTTACAGAATACTTTATATTCAACTTTTGCTCCGGCAGATAATTCATCTTCCGCTGCCACATCGAATATATACTGTTTACCATTGATTACTACAAGGGTATAACCACGATTCTCATATGATGTCTCTGTCTTTCTCTCACCATCTATATAATATGCTTCAAGTCCTAATCTTCTAAGTAAAACAGTAAAGCCACAGGCATAATCTTTTGAATCACCTGATTTTGTCTCAAATAATTTATTAGCACGATACATAAGTTCCATATCAAATGATGATGTAAATTCATAATTTGAGCAGAAATCATAAACTGTATCATCATCTACGAATGAATTAGACTTAACATCATAGAAATACATCATATAGTCATAAATATTTCTGACATTTTCATATGTATTCATATCTGATTTCGTTGTCATTTTAAGAATATTATTAGCATTATCATCTAATTTCGAATGACCTGTCTTAGTCTCATCTAACTTAGCATCATTAAGTAAATCCTTAACATCATCCGAAATGTTTTCATCAGAATTTGTACTTACGAAGAATTCATTTTCACCAGGTGCTTTAGTCTCTTCCTCAGCTACCGGTGTTGTCTCTGTCTCAGTTGCCTGAGTATCATCTTTATTTAACATTCCATATGCAACTGCTCCATAGAATATCGTAAATGCAGCAATGGCAATTCCCATTCCTGCTATAACCCTGTTTACAATCTGGCTCTTAGTAAGTTTCTGCTTAATATCTTCGCCATTATAATCTGCATCCGGATTATATTCTATATCATCTTCGTCGAACTCATCGTCCTCGTCATCACCATCTACATATTCATCATTATCATCTGTAATTTCATTATAACCATCATTCTCATAATCGTCTTCATCGTCTGTAACTTCCTCTAACTCAATTGTTCCATCCGAATTATTATGATTAGCCTCTATGTCTTGGTCTGCAAAATCATTATCTACAAATTCGATTTCTAAATCTTCATCTTCTAATTCGTCATTTTCTAAATTATCATTATTGATATTTTCTCTATCTTTCATTATAATCCTCATTTCTGAGCGTTTTGTCATAAAATGACAACTAATCTTATCGTCATTACAACTACCTGCTTTCGCCCGGAAGCAAATAGTTATGTAAAAAATCAACTTAATCATATAATTTTTCACAATATTCTATATTGTATTATATTTTTCACAACTATTCAAGAAAATTCGTTCTTTTTAAGAATATTTAAGAAATTGTTATGATTTAGGATTAGGGTGTCAAACCGGTGCATCGCACCAACCGCGCACAATATATGTGTATTGCGAGTTCACTTGCATACACATATATTTGTGGCGGTTAGTTCCCGAAGGGGCTTTTGACACCTAATCAGTTTCAGCTTAAAAGTAAAACCCACTATGTACACGCTTAGACATAGTGGGTTTTACTTTTATATCTTAATCACCTCAGGACTTTGCAAATATTCTGCCGAATATAGAAAATATAATAAATACACAGAGATTTGTAACTACAATGCATGCTCCCGTTGGAAATGAATACATATACGAAATAATAACACCCGCCACAAAGCAGATAACTGATATTATACCTGCACTTATTATTACCGCTTTAAAATTTCTAAATACTCTCATTGAAGTAAGTGCCGGGAATATTATAAGGCTTGAAATAAGCATTGTACCCATTATTCTCATTCCTACTACTATTGTAACTGCTGTAAGTATGGCAAGTAATGTGTTATAGAAGCCTGTCTTTATGCCTGTTGCCTTAGCGAAACTTTCATCAAATGTAATCGCAAATATCTTATGGTAAAACAGTGCAAATATACTTAGAACCACAATAGCAAGTACAACGCTTATATAGACATCACTTCCGCTCATTGATAATACGCTACCAAACATATAACTGTTAAGGTCCATATTTGAACCGTTCGAAGCTGCATTTACAATAACACCGATTGCTATTGAACTGCTTGATATGAGTGCAATTGCCGAGTCACCTTTAATCTTACTGTTATTACTTAATCTTAACAGGAAAAATGCTGCAATTACGACAATAGGCATTGCAACAGTAAGGGGTGCCGCATCTAACGCAACTGCAATTGATAATGCCCCGAAACCTACATGTGACAGTCCGTCTCCTATCATCGAATATCTTTTAAGTACAAGTATTACGCCTAACAAAGAGGCACATAATGCAATTATTCCGCCAACTATAATTGCTTTCTGCATAAATGTATAAGAAAACATTTTAATAATTTCATCAATCATAATTCAAAAAATCTGTCCCTTCCATATTTTCTATATATTCTTCTTTAGTTCCAAAGAAATAATCTTTATCTTTCATATACAATATCTTATTTGAATATTTCATTGCATTTTCTAAGTCGTGTGAAATCATGATTATGGTAAGATTATCTTCTTTGTTAAGTTTCGATATTACTTCATAAAATTCTGATGTCACTAGCGGATCTAGTCCTGTAATCGGTTCATCTAAAAATAATATCTTATCAGTTGCAAGTAATGCCCTTGCAAGAAGAACTCTCTGCTTCTGTCCACCTGACAGATTGCCAAATGTTTTCTGTGCTAAATCGGTTATCCCTAATTTCTCCATAATCTTTTTAACACGCTTCTTATCCTTCGCTGTATAAAATGGTCGAAATCCTGCATTTGCAAGACAGCCTGAAAGAATTACTTCATATACCGATGCCGGGAAATCACTTTGTGCCGCCGTATGCTGTGGCAGATAGCCGATATTTTTCTTAGTTACGCCTCCCTCAAAGATTACTTCGCCTTTTCTGATTGGGACAAGTCCTAAGATTCCTTTTATAAGTGAGCTTTTACCCGAACCATTTTCACCTACTATGCTCAGATAATCACCCTCATTTACTTCAAAACTCACATTTTCAAATACATTTATCCTGTCATATGCAATCGTTAGATTTTCACATTTTAATTGTAATTTCTTCATACTAATCTCCATTCCGCAGACGTACTCGTTGGAGGAATCGCGAGCAAAATTTCAGATTCTGCTCTGCGATAACAGATATTGGTGACGTCTGCGTCACCAATATCTGTGCGAAAAATCAACATATCAATTTAATTTTTCACACTAATCTCCATTCCGCACTGCTTTATACGACATTTCTCACATTTTTTACATTTTCTTACATTCTTTATATTTTCTAACATTAATCCTCGTTATAATTCAAACCTTTTTTCAAATTTTCAAGATTCTGCTTCATAAGACTTATATATGTCACACCTTTTTTGTACTCATCTTTCGAAATGTTATGGCACGAATGTAACAGATATTCCTTAGTGTTGGTTTCCTCGCTTATCGTATCCGCTGCCTTATGATTAGATAATTCCGCATAGAATATAGCGGGTGCATTGCTTTCTTTGACTTCATCAATCATTTTTGCTACAAGTTTTGCACTTGGTTCTGTCTCTGAAGAGCAGGAATCATATGCCGATACATAGTTAAGTCCATAATCATGTACGAAATAATACATTGCGAATTTATCCGCAAAATATATTGTTTTAACATCTGAATTCTTAACAACTTCCTTGAATTCATTATCTAATTCTGTTAGCTGCTTTAAATATTTATCAGCATTTTCTCTGTAATAGTCAGCATTTTCTGAATCAATCTGTACCAACTCATCAACTATATTTGATACCATAATCTTTGCATTAGAAATACTTGTCCAGATGTGGGGATCATATATATGATTATGTCCTTCATGTCCATGTTCTTCTTCCTCTTCTTCACTATGATGATGTCCCTCTTCATCTTCTGTCTTAATAATATCAACACCTTTAGAGACATCTAGAACATTGACATCTTTCTCAAGTCCTTTTATCAGTTTTGCCGCCCAGGTCTCCATATTATCACCTGTATAAATGAATAAATCACTTTCATTTATACTTGCGATGTCTGATGGTGTCGGATCATAACTATGTGCTTCCATACCCGGTGATAAAAGTAATTTAACATTAGCCTTATCACCTGCTATCTGTCTTGTAAAATCATATTGCGGAAATAGTGTAGTCACAATTAATAATCTGCCATCATCTTTACTCTTCCTGCCACACGCTGAAAGTGGAAGAACCATTGTGCAAATCAGCATAAATATAATTAATTTATCTAAAAACTTTTTCATTTTTTTCACACTATCCTCATTTCTGAGCGACATTACCTTGAAGAGGCGATGAGAAATTCGCATAGGCGATTTCTCATCTGCCGTAATCTCTATTTGCTTTCGCTCCAAAACAAATAGCTGTAAGTTTCTTTAAAATAAAAATACGGGTACAAATTGAAACTCAGTTTCAATTTGTACCCGATTATAATATACCTTATTTTTTATTTTGTCAATGTGAATTTGAAACTAAGTTTCATTTTCATGTTTGGCATTACATCTGCTGCAACATTTCTCATTTGACTTTTCATCTTGTTGTTTATTATTTTCTTCGTTATTACACTCTTTTTTCTTACGGCATTTTTCACAGGTTCCATAAAATACTGTCTTACTTTTATCTATCACGAAATTATGCTCATTTAGGATATGCTCATTTATTTCGTCCATAAATTCACATGATACATGGAACAGTTCGCCGCAATCACTGCATTTCAGATGATAATGCTCTTTGCAATGGTGTGTGTCATCATTACCAATAAACTGGTAACACGCACCCTTACCCTCTTCTATCGTATATTTTCTGACAAGATTCTGCTCCACCAAAGCCTCTAAATATCGATAAACCGTAGATTTGCCAACCGGCGTATCATTATTCTTGAGATATTCTAAGATATCCTCTGCTTTTACGTGTTCGCCCTCTTTTTCACACAGATATTTTAAGATAAGTTCCCTTTGCTTCGTATTATATTTCATGAATAAATAATCCACTCCTTAATTTTGGCTCAAACCATGTAGACTTAGGTGGCATTAATTTACCTGCATCAGCAACATTGAATAATTCCTGAATAGATGTAGGATACATTGCAAATGCAACCTTCATATCAAGCGCACATCTTCTCTCTAATTCAGCAAGTCCTCTTATTCCACCTATGAAATCTATACGTTTATCTATTCTTGGATCTGCAATTCCAAGTATTGGATTTAAGACATTGTTCTGAAGTAATGATACATCAAGTCCCTCTACCGCATCATCACTTAATATTTCAGCCTTTGCACTTAGCTTGTACCATTCATTGTCAAGGTACATTCCTACTTCGCCCTTTTTCTGAGGATTATATGGCTCTGTGCCGACTTTCTCAATATCAAACGACTTCTTAACTTCTTCTATGAATTTATCAGATGTTAATCCGTTTAAATCTTTAACAACACGATTATATGGCATAATCATTAATTCCTGCTCCTGGAATAATACTGATAAGAAATAATTAAATTCTTCTGTTCCATCATAATCAGGGTGTTCTTCTCTTCTCTTGATTCCGACCTTAACAGCTGAAGCTGCTCTGTGGTGACCATCAGCAATGTAAATATTGTTAATATTTGCAAATTCCTTTTCAATAGTCTTAATATCTTCGTCTTTATCTATTATATAACCTACATGCTTAATTCCATCATCAGCCACGAATGAAAATATTGGTTCTGTCTTTTTAACTTCATTAATTACTTCTGAAATCTTTTTATTCTCTCTGTAAGCTAAGAAAATAGGGCCTGTCTGTGCATTACAGGTATCAACGTGTCTTATTCTGTCTATTTCCTTTTCTGCTCTTGTATTCTCATGTTTCTTGATAACATTATTAAGGTAATCATCAATGCTTGCACATGCAACTATACCTGTCTGTGTTCTTCCGTCCATTGTAAGTTCATAGATATAATAGCATTTCTTATTCTCTTTAACATATACGCCTTCGTTAATCATATCATCTAATAACTCTTTTGCTTTAGCATATACTCTGTCATCATATGTATCTACAGATGAATCAAACTGGGTTTCTGCCCTGTCAATTCTTAGAAATGAATACTTCTTACCTTTTACAGCCTCGCAGGCCTCTTCACGATTATATACGTCATATGGTAATGCTGCTACTTCTTTAGCTAATTCCTTTGTAGGTTTTATACACTCAAATGCTTTTATTGTTGCCATTTTCTATCTTCTCCATTCCGCAGACACTATGTCGTAGGAACCGCGGTCTGAATATCAATTCAGACCTGCGATAATATTTGTGGTGTCCGCATCACAAATTATTATTATAAAATCAGCACATCGGTGTGATTTTATAATATACTCCATTCCTATAATACGAAAGTGCCGCCAGATTTATCTAACGACACTTTTCGTTTTAATTGATTCAGATAATACATATCTGAATTACACACATTATTTTATTACTCTGACTTTAATTACGCCTTCGATTGCTTCTATAGCTTTTACTACACTATCTGAAGCAGCTGTGTCAAGGTCTAACATTGTATATGAATAATCGCCTCTGCTCTTATTTGTCATATCTGAGATATTAATGTTCTCATTTGCAAATGCAGATGTGAACTGACCTAACATATTAGGTATATTCTTATGGCAGATTGTAACACGGGCTGCTTTATCGCATACTCCCATATCACAGTTAGGGTAATTTACTGAATTCTTGATATTACCATTCTCGATGAAGTCCATAACCTCATTTACTGCCATAATTGCACAGTTATCTTCTGATTCTTCTGTTGAAGCACCGATATGAGGTGTTACGATTGCACCCTCCATATTAGCTGATAATGGGTTAGGGAAATCTGTCATATATCTCTTAACTTTACCTGATTTTAATGCTTCTGCCATAGCTTCTTCATCAACAAGTACGTCTCTTGCATAGTTAAGAATTACAACACCATCTTTCATCATATCGAAAGCTTCTTTGTTAATCATTCCCTTTGTGCTGTCTAACAATGGTACATGAATTGTTATGTAATCACACTCTTTGAATATCTCTTCTGTTGTTGCGATGTGTTTTACACTTCTTGATAAGTTCCATGCACCTGCAACTGAGATATATGGGTCATAACCATACACTTCCATTCCTAATGAAACTGCTGCATTGGCAACTTTAACGCCGATTGCACCAAGACCGATTACACCAAGCTTTTTACCATATATTTCTGTACCGGCGAATTTCTTCTTCTCTTTCTCTGCCGCCTTAGCGATATTAGCATCGTCTTTTGCTGATTTAGCCCATTCGATACCACCTGTGATATCTCTTGCTGCTAATAACATACCAGCTATAACAAGCTCTTTAACACCATTTGCATTTGCTCCAGGTGTATTGAATACTACGATACCTTTCTCTGCGCATTTATCAAGAGGAATATTATTAACACCTGCTCCTGCTCTTGCAATTGCTTTTAATGATGCCGGCATCTCCATATCATGCATTGCTGCACTTCTTACTAATACAGCATCAGCTTCTTCGAAATTATCAACTACATTATAATTATCTGTAAATAAATCAAGACCTACTTTTGCAATAGGATTTAAACAATTAATCTTTGTCATATTAATCTCCATTCCGCAGGCATCTATGCCGGAGGAATCGCGAGTCAAATCATAGATTTGGCTCTGCGATATTACTAAATGTGTTGCCTGCGACACATTTAGTTGTGTGAAAAATAATCGCATCGGCATTATTTTTCACACCAGACTCCATTTAGCAGGCAAATATTATTTATTCTCTGCTTCAAATTTTCTCATAAATTCAACTAATTTCTTAACACCCTCAATTGGCATTGCATTGTAGATACTTGCTCTCATACCACCAACTGTTCTGTGTCCTTTAAGGTTCTCAAAACCTGCTTCTTTAGCTTCTTTAACGAACTTAGCATCTAAATCTGTATCACCTGTTACAAATGGAACATTCATTAATGAACGGTCCTCTTTAACAACAGTTCCTTTGAATAATTCGCTCTCATCTAAGAAATCATAAAGTATTTTAGCTTTCTCGATGTTACGTTTCTGCATTTCTTCAAGTCCGCCCATCTTCTTTAACCATTTGAATACTTTACCGCAGATATAGATACCATATGCAGGAGGTGTATTATACATAGAACCATTGTCTGCATGTGTCTTGTACTGTAACATTGTTGGAACACCCTCAAGTGGTTCATCTGGAATTAAATCTTCACGAATGATTACGATTACAACACCTGCTGGTCCGATATTCTTCTGAACACCACCATAGATTACACCGTATTTAGTTACATCTACAGGCTCTGATAAGAAGCATGATGAAACGTCAGCTACAAGTGTCTTACCCTTTGTATTAGGAAGTGTCTTATATTTTGTACCGTAAATTGTATTATTTTCACAAATGTATACATAATCAGCATCTTCACTGATTGGAAGATCTGAACAATCAGGAATATACGAAAATGTCTTATCCTCTGATGAAGCTATCTTATTAGCTTTACCGAATTTCTGTGCTTCCTGATATGCTTTTTTAGCCCACTGACCTGTTACTATGTAATCAGCTACACCGTTCTTCATAAGATTCATTGGAATCATTGCGAACTGTGTCGATGCACCACCCTGTAAGAATAATACTTTATAGTTATCAGGAATGTTCATTAAATCACGTAAATCCTGTTCTGCTGCATCGATTATCTCCTGATAAGCCTTAGAACGATGGCTCATCTCCATAACCGACATTCCTGTACCATTATAATCTAACATTTCTGCTGCTGCTTCTTTTAAAACCTCTTCAGGTAATACAGCCGGACCGGCTGAAAAATTGTAAACTCTGCTCACTTTTCGTGTCCTCCTTTTATATTACATCACATTAAAGTGTTAATGTCTTATATTCACTCATTCTACATCTCTTAATATTAACAGTCAAGACCTTTAGCTGCTAAATCCTCTGCTGAGAATACTTCACTGATTGGTGCATTTGGTGCAACCATAGGGAATACCTTATCATCACTGCCTATCTGACAATCGATTACAACAGGGATATTAAGTGAAATAGCTTCCTTTAATGCTGGCTCTAATTCCTCTGGTTTTGTAATCTTATATGCCTTAGCACCCATAGCTTCTGCCAATTTAACAAAATCTACCGAATCATTAAGAGTTGTATTAGAATATCTCTTTCCATAGAACAATGTCTGCCACTGTCTAACCATACCTAATACGTGGTTATTAATAATTACTTCAATGATTGGAATATTATATCTTGTTGCTGTTGCAATCTCATTCATATTCATTCTGAAGCAGCCGTCACCTGCTATATTAATAACGACTTTATCTTTATTACCAAGCTTAGCACCCATACTTGCGCCTAAACCATATCCCATTGTTCCGGCACCACCTGATGATACGAATGTTCTTGGTTTACTGTATTTATAATACTGTGCTGCCCACATCTGATGCTGACCAACTTCTGTTGTAATAATTGCATCACCATTTGTTACTTCATAAATCTTCTCCATAATAAATGGTCCGTTTAACTCATTTTTATCATATGTTAAAGGATATGTAGCTTTTAATTCATTTATGTGATTAATCCATTCATTTCTGTCATGTTTTGTTAATCTTGCATTTAATCTTGTAAGAACTTCTTTAACATCACCTATAATACTTGCTGTTGTAGGGATATTCTTATTAATTTCAGCAGGATCAATGTCGATATGAAGAACTTTTGCATTTTTAGCAAATTTCTTAGCATTACCTATTACTCTGTCGCTGAATCTTGCACCGATTGCAATAAGTAAATCACACTCTGTAACACCGAAGTTAGATGTCTTTGTTCCATGCATACCTAACATTCCTGTGTATAATGGATTAGTTCCATCAAATGCACCTTTGCCCATAAGCGAATCACATACAGGAGCATTTACCTTTTCAACAAATTCCTTTAATTCATCAGAAGCACCTGATATAACAACACCACCACCAACAAAGATGAATGGTTTCTTAGCTTTATCAATTAATTTAACTGCTTTTTCTATATCTTCTTCTGTGATATTCTCTGTAGAACGCTCTATCTTCATTGGCTCTTTATAAGTATATTCTGCCTTATTAGCTGTAGCATCCTTAGTAATATCTACAAGAACAGGACCAGGACGGCCTGATTTGGCTACATAGAAAGCTTTTCTAAGTGTATCTGCAAGATTTTCAACCTCACGTACCATATAATTATGTTTTGTAATTGGCATTGTAACACCTACAATGTCAACCTCCTGGAATGAATCCTTACCAAGTGCTGCCTTAGCAACATTTGCTGTAATTATAACCATTGGTACTGAATCCATATATGCTGTTGCAATACCTGTTACAAGGTTAGTTGCACCAGGACCTGATGTTGCCATACATACGCCAACCTTACCTGTTGAACGTGCATATCCGTCTGCTGCATGGGCAGCTCCCTGCTCATGCGAAGTTAAATAGTGAGTTATCTCATCGGAATGTTTATATAATTCATCATATACATTTAAGATTGTTCCACCAGGGTATCCAAATACTGTATCAACGCCCTGCTCTTTTAAACATTCAATAATTATTTCTGAACCTGTTAACTGCATTTTTACTTTCCTTTCCGTATCTTTTATTTAATCTATATTATATAGAATTTTATTACTTAATATTTCTAATTAATTAGTTTTTAAAATTGCACCTGTATTTGCTGAAGTTACAAGTGAAGCATATCTTGCAAGATATCCTGTTGTTACCTTTGGCTCTCTTGGCTGCCATTTTGCTTTTCTTTCAACTAATACTTCATCTGATACATCAAGTGTGATAGTATTTGCATTAATATCAATCTTAATGATATCTCCCTCTTCAACTAAAGCGATTGGTCCGCCTACTGCTGCCTCAGGTGATACGTGACCGATTGATGCTCCTCTTGATGCTCCTGAGAAACGTCCGTCAGTAATAAGTGCTACACTCGAACCAAGTCCCATACCTGCGATTGCTGATGTAGGATTGAGCATCTCTCTCATTCCAGGGCCGCCTTTTGGTCCCTCGTATCTGATAACCACAACGTCACCTTCAACGATTTTACCACCTTTGATAGCTGCAATTGCATCTTCTTCACAATCAAATACTCTTGCAGGTCCTTCATGCTTAAGCATCTCAGGTACAACTGCTGAACGTTTAACTACACAACTGTCTGGTGCAAGATTACCTCTAAGTACGGCAATTCCACCTACTTCACTGTATGGATTATCTATTGGCCTGATAACATTTGTATCTTTGTTAACAACATTTTTAATATTTTCACCGACTGTCTTACCTGTAACTGTCATAAGGTCTGTATTCAATAAGCCTTTCTTATTAAGCTCGTTCATTACAGCATATACACCGCCTGCCTCATTGAGTTCTTCAATGTATGTATGACCTGCTGGTGCAAGGTGGCAGAGGTTAGGTGTTCTTGAACTGATTTCATTAGCAATATCAAGATTTAATTCAACGCCTGCTTCGTGTGCAATAGCTGGTAAATGAAGCATACTGTTTGTACTGCAGCCAAGTGCCATATCTACTGTTAAAGCATTTCTAAATGCTGCTTCTGTCATAATATCTCTTGGTCTGATATTCTTCTCAAGAAGTTCCATAACTTTCATACCTGCGTGTTTAGCAAGTTTAATTCTCTCTGAATATACGGCAGGTATTGTACCATTACCCTGTAAGGCCATACCAAGTGCCTCTGTAAGGCAGTTCATACTGTTGGCTGTATACATTCCTGAACATGAACCACATGTAGGACATGCTTTTGCTTCAAATTCTTCTACATCTTCAAGTGTCATTGTTCCTGCTGCATATGAACCTACAGCCTCGAACATACTTGATAATGATGTCTTACATCCTTTAACTCGTCCTGCAAGCATTGGACCACCACTTACAAATATTGTAGGGATATTAAGTCTGGCTGCTGCCATTAATAATCCCGGAACGTTCTTATCGCAGTTAGGAATCATAACAAGTGCATCAAACTGATGTGCCATTGCCATACATTCTGTAGAATCTGCAATCAAATCTCTTGTTACAAGTGAATATTTCATTCCTGTATGTCCCATTGCTATACCATCACATACTGCAATTGCAGGGAACATAATTGGTGTACCACCAGCCATTGCAACACCCATTTTAACGGCATTTGCAATCTTATCTATATTCATATGACCTGGAACTATCTCATTATATGAACTTACAATACCAACTAATGGTCTGTCTAATTCTTCCTTTGTCATACCTAATGCATTAAACAATGAACGGTGAGGAGCCTGCTGCATTCCTTTTGTTACATTATCACTTCTTCTATCCATAATAATCTCCATTCCGATATCTAAATATCTTATTTTATTCTTTCACAAATTGCATCACCCATAGCTTTACATCCTACCTGAGTGTTGCCCTCTGACATAATATCAACTGTTCTGATACCATCTTTAAGTACCTGTTTAACTGCACTTTCCACAGCATCAGCTTCTTTATCAAGGTCAAATGAATATCTTAACATCATAGCTGCTGAAAGAATAGTTGCTATTGGGTTAGCAATATCTTTACCTGCAATGTCAGGTGCTGCACCATGACTTGGCTCATATAATCCCATCTTGTTGTATCCCAGACTTGCTGATGGAAGCATACCGATTGAACCTGTAATCATACTTGCTTCATCTGATAAAATATCACCAAACATATTCTCTGTAAGTATTACGTCAAACTGTTTTGGATCCTTTACTAACTGCATTGCACAGTTATCTACAAGCATATTTGTAACTTTGACTTCTGGATAATCTTTAGCGACTTCTGCCACTACCTTCTGCCATAATCTTGATGAGTCTAAAACATTTGCCTTATCGACACTTATTACGTTCTTACGTCTCTTCATTGCAATATCGAAACCTGTTATTGCAATTCTTCTTATCTCATCTTCTGTATATGTGAGTGTATCAATTGCTGTTAATTTGCCGTCAACCTCTTTTGTACATCTCTCTCCAAAGTAAAGTCCTCCGGTAAGTTCACGTACAACTACCATATCAAAGCCTGCTTTTGCTATATCTTCTTTAAGAGGACAAGCTTCATTAAGTTCTTCATACAGATATGCAGGTCTTAAGTTAGCATATAATGACAATGACTTTCTAATCTTTAGTAGTCCTGCCTCAGGTCTTAGGTTTGGTGCAAGTTCGTACCATTTATCTTTACCCACGACACCACCGACGGCTCCTAGTAGTACAGCATCGCTATTCTTAGCTGTCTCTATAGCTTCATCTGTTAGTGGTTCACCATATGTATCAATGGATATTCCACCAATTAATACATCAGTAAAATTAAATGTGTGACCGTACTTCTTACCAACTGTTTCAAGTACCTTTTTTGCTTCTTCAACAATTTCCGGACCAATTCCATCACCGGACATAACTGCTATGTTGAAATTCATGAAAATCCCTCTTTTCTATGTACTGTAATTATCTTCTTATCTTAGTTAATGCAAATACTTTTTAATATATTTAACATCTGTTTTTAAATACACTAAAAATGTCGCCATGTGGCGACATTTAGCAGTTTTGCTATGCAATTTTTTGTCGATATCCACTACCCGATTGCATATCTTCATATACATAAGAAGAATATTAGGTAATATTTTATAATATTTTAATATATTTTTCAATGACTAATTAAAAAAAATTGATATCTGAATTTGGTGTTAACGGATGGATATGTACCTAATAGACAATAATGCAAGCGAACGGTCTATTCGTGGATTTTGTATCGAAAAGAAAATTTGAACCATACCAAAATTAATCATTACATATGTCTGAATAACGCATTCGCTATGCCATTACTTCGTAAGGGCAGGCGAAAGGCGTTATTGCAGACTGATAGACGGAAGGGTGTTGGTGCGTCCTTATGTGGTAACATAATTAAAAAAGAAATCTGTATGTAATTTACCGCCTTTTGAAGCAATATATGAGTCGAAATTACCGCTTTTTGACCAATTTTTTTATCTGAAATACCGCCTTTTGAGATTAGTTTTCGACAGAAAATGCATTGCCTACACAGAACAAGTGCCATGCAAACAATGCGTTCTGCATCTTTGAGGAAACGATATTAAGTTTTGATTCGGATATCCTTAAGTGGAGACATAGATAAAAAAATTATGCCCCATCGTAAGAAGTATAACCGTAGTGATTTAATGATACCTGCATCTCGCTAAATTTATCTCTACTCTTTTTGTGTTTAAAAATTCCATTAAACCTAAAATTTAATTTTATCCTCTCCTTAGTATAAAATATAAAATGTCTCTCATCTCCTTCTGAAAAACGAAGTGCAATACAAACTGTGTCTGTGACAGAAATATTATTTTCTTTTGCCCATTCACGTCTGCAATCCTCAAATTCCATAAACTCAGCATCAGAAAATAAAATACCTCTTTTATCAACCTTAACAATATCTGAATAATTATATTCTTTCATATCAATCACCTTTAGTTATTATAATTTTTAATTCGTATTGGCACTCTTTTCAATCCAGCCTTTTGTGCTGCCAGCCATATATGATGTCCATTTACAATTTCATATCCACCTGTTAACAGCTTTTGAACTTCAATAGGCGTTGATAACAAGAGCCTTGAAAACAATGCGTTCTTCATCTTTGATGGAACAATATTCAATTTTGATTTCGAGTGTCCTTAAGTGCACCAAAATGGCAAATTTCTCCCTAGGGTCTTCAAATTAATCTACATGGATTACATCACCTTCGGTGAGAGCCATTCCGATTAATTTAAAGACCAAAATAATTTACTTTGTTGAGTGTCCTTATGTGGAGACATAATTAAAGACATTAGTATTCAATAAAGACATTTACCCCAAAAGCATTATTACTTTTGGGGTAATCCATTAATCATTCACTTTTTTAGTTTATTCCAAGATATTTTTTTAGATTTAGCGTTGCCCTACAAATAGCATTTGGAAATAATTCAAAATACTTACTTATTCCTTCATTGATAACAGGAACAATAAAATTAAGGATGTTTTTCTCTAAACTCACTACTAATTCTTCAGCATTCATTGTATCTAACTGATATATGCCTTTATTTGTTTCATTTACAAATCTACCTGTAATATCACATTCATTATTCTTTGGATACTGTAAATCATTATGAATATCTTTCACACAAAATCCATAATTAATATAATAGCTATTATCAAAATTTGATTTCTGTAAATTAATTACTACAATTATTTTATCTGAATTACAATAATAATTTTTCTTACAATACATAAATCCATATTTACTCGTAATCTCTTGTACTATCTTTTTAAATTCTGTGTTATCCATAAAATCTCCTTTTAATATGTGTCTAAAACCGAGGACCAACCTTTTCCAAAAACAGTTTCAATTTCTTCAAGATATCCTGCCAACTGTTTTGTTCCTTTCCTTATCTGATTTGGATTGTTTAGTTTTAATTCATATACAATCTTGTTTTCGAAATCAATAAAATCAACTCTTTTACCACTTGGAAGCACATATTCCTTTATCTTGTTTACACCATCTGCAACATCAGACATATACTCCTTATGAACTTTTTTTCCTAATTCAAGATTAGACTTAGTATATCCTTTTTCATTAGTAGGAATCTCATATTGAGATTTAAATGTTCTTCCAGAAGAACAACCACTCTGGTATGCTAAACACATAGGAATTCTAAGCAGTCTTATTCTATCTATTGCTTATTTTTCATTCCTATATCACAATTATCCTGTAATAGATAGAGGTGTGCGTCACCACTCTTGAAGCACTTGTGACTTCGTTCATTGAGACTGCTCCCTCTGCTTTGCAGGATTTTGCGTATTAGCTGGATGTTGGCAGCATATGTGCTGTACTTCGTATATCTAACCAGATTGTAACCCGCATTGAAGTGAGGATTCTATCTACGACACATCATTCACACGAAAGAAGATTTCTTATGTACATTATCGGAATCGACATTGGTAAAAATCATCATGAAGCATCTATCATTGATTATTCGGGAAAGTTAATCGGTCGTTCCTGCCGCTTTTCCAACACTCACAAAGGTGCTGACACACTCATGGAACACATCCACAAAAACATTGGCAATTCACATGTCATCTTCGGCATGGAAGCTACCGGCCACTACTGGTATGCAATCTATTCTTTTCTTAAGTCAAAAGGCTACACTGTCTACGTTATCAATCCCATCCAGTCAGACAGTCTCAGAAGTATGTACATCCGCCAGACGAAAAATGACTCCAAAGATTCATTTCTAATCGCTGAAGTCATTCGTTTTGGTCAATTTACCACCACAACACTTGCTGACGAAAACCTGCTTGCCATGCGACAGCTTTGCCGTTACCGTGACAGTGTTATCTCTGACAGAACTCAGATTAAACTTCGCATCAACACTATTCTGGAACAAATATTTCCCGAATACGAAAAACATTTTTCTGATCTTTGGGGCAACACATCAATGAGTATATTAGAAACTTACATCACCCCTGACAAAATCGCCAATGCTCCCATTGATGAGTTGTTCTCCCTAATAAAAGATAAAAGTCACAACAAACTTACCTTGAAAAAAGCCATTTCCATCAAAGAGGCTGCCACTGATACCTTTGGAATTAAGATAGCACAGAATGCCTTTGCCTTTCAACTAAATCAGCTCTTTGAACGGTTAAACTTCCTTAACTCACAGATTGAACAGCTGGATGCTGAAATCACCATGTATTACGAAACCTTTGACTGTTATCTTCACACCATTCCGGGTATAGGCATCATCGCTGCCGCAACCATACTGAGCGAAATCGGTGACATCAAACGTTTCAGAAGCTCTTCCGCACTTGTGGCATATGCAGGCATTGATCCGTCCGTCAAACAATCCGGTGAATTCAACTCAACCCACAACCATATGTCCAAACGCGGCTCACCTTACCTAAGACATGCCATTTTCCTTGCCGCCAGCTGTTGTTCCTTCCACGATAACCCTTTGAACGATTATTACAAAAAGAAACGAAGCCAAGGCAAACACCATCTAAGTGCAGTTGGGGCTGTATCAAATAAACTTACTACCGTGATTTATGCTGTACTTAGGGATGGCAAGCCGTATGAACCAGTAAAGTTTGTGTAACCAATAAAATGATTCAGCTTAATTTCCTAAGCCCCTCAGATGAGAGGTTTAGTTGTTATGCTCTTTTATAAAAAAAGATTAATCAATATGAATCCATCTTTCATATATTTACACCCTTCATTATCTCGAGATGCCAAAAGTTCATCTACAGGATAACCTAATTCAATCCAAACATCAGAATATTTATCTAAAAATTTTTTCAATGTATCATTGTATAATTCTATATCAAATTCCACGATATATACATCTTTCATTTTCCAATATGGTTCAACACCTTTTTCTTCTTTTTTTAAGATTATCTCATCTACTTCTTGCAAACTTTTATAAACCAATCTTGTTGCATCCTTCGACCCTTCTGCCTTCACAAAAAATTTAACCTGCATTACTTTCTCCTTATTTATGTGTAATTTCACCCTTTAATGATACATTCAAATGCGAATTATCTCTGCTCAGCCAACCTAACTTCTCACGTCCTGTTTTGGATAATTGAACGTCCCATTCAAATGGTTCTCCAGCAGTTCTTGAAGGTCCTTTAGTCCATACATTATCAAATCTGTCCACAAATTCTCCATTTATTCTCTTTAATGGTTGAGAAGCCGTCCATCCTTTTTGTGGAACAAATCTAATCTTTCCTGTTGTTGGTAACATATTGTTTTTAAGAATAGATTTTTTACTAATTTTTCCACTTGACTTCCCATAGCTGGTCTCACTATCATTTGTATTACTTTTACCACATCCATTATGCACCAGCACTCCGCCAGCCACATAATAGGTATGCACTTCATCTAATTCAATGTTGTAGACTGTTATCTCTTTTGCAAGCTTTTCTACTTTTACTTCCGATACTTTTACTTTCTTTCCATCTTCTGATAAAAGTTCATCGCCTGCTTTAAGATTCGAGGCTGCTTTCCACTCTCCTGTACCATCTTCATTTTTAACATTCTTAACATAGAATGGATGGAACATTGTAGTTTCTATGTCTCTGCCATCATCTGTTATTATGTGTACCAGTATATCTGTTTTTGATACTGATACATTCTTAACTTCCTGTAACTCATTTTCGCCGGTTTCAGTATTATATGATAAGACCTTATCTCCTGGTTCGATTTCATCAATTCGTCTGTTGCCTTCTTCTGTACTGACTAATGTGTCACCTGCAAAGCACTGGCTTTTAAGTGTAAATACAGATACTGCAA
>Ga0256404_1003360_pt1 | contig 32867 bp, 30 predicted proteins | sample RumenRJG_01DNA_FD_185990 | JGI IMG/M metagenome (GOLD analysis project Ga0256404, IMG submission 185990) | Bovine rumen microbial communities from Lethbridge, Alberta, Canada - RJG_01 | ecosystem: Host-associated > Mammals > Digestive system > Stomach > Rumen | place: Canada: Alberta | collected...
AGAGCAGCTTGATTTTTCCCTGCCGGATAAGGTTCATTTTTTGCAGGTACTCGCTCCATTCCAGGGATGAATTAAGGAATACGGCTGGAATTCCCCAAGCCTCCAGCTGAGAAACCTGGTCCTGCATAAGTGCGATGAGAGGGGAAACAACAACCGTAAGCCCCGGAAGCAACATGGCCGGTATTTGGTAGCAGAGGGACTTTCCTCCGCCTGTTGGCATTACAGCAAGTGTGTCCCTGCCGTCAAGAACATTGGCAATAACCTCTTTTTGCAGCGGACGGAATGAATCGTAACCAAAAATTGACTTTAACACCTGTTCCGGCGTTTTGCAGTCGGCAAAGCTATTGGACTGGTAGCAGTCTTCTACATAATCTTCGTCTTCGCCCGCAGAAAAAAGCATGGCTGCCTGTGAGGAAATGTTCCTGATGTGTGACATAATAAGATTATAATGAAGTTCCGTCATTTTTTAAACCCTAAAATCATCGTCCCCCATGGAAATCAAGTTTGGGCTCCACTCCCAGAAAAAATTATTTGACTACCCCCTTGAACAAAGTGCGTTATTCTGCTATATTTTTAATACTTGCCGGCTTGGTGGAATGGTAGACACGAAAGACTCAAAATCTTTTGCGCGCGAGCGTGTCTGAGTTCAAGTCTCAGAGCCGGTAGTTCCAACCGGTGCCTTTGCATCGGTTTTTTTATTCACCTTAGAATCCACCCCAAAAGCCACCTGCCATCAAGCACAAAAATCACATAAGAAGTCCCCCCTCACACTTACGGTAAGAAACCGCCTCCTTCATGGAAAGTTCATCAATCAATTCCTTACCCGCAATGTCCGCAATAGTACGCGAAAGCTTCATGCAGCTGCTAACAGCCCTTGGCGAAAAGTCGTAACGCAAAGCGGCAGAATTAAGAAGCTCCCTTGCCTTGTCCGTCATCCTGCAAAACAAAGTAACCTCCTCCGGCGAAAGCTTTGCATTCTTCTTACCCTGTCTTTCCCTCTGAACATTCACCGCATTTGCAACCCCCAGCCTAAGCTCTTCCAGGCTAAGCCCCTTATTACAGCAAGACTTATCTTTTACAAGATCCACCTGAACACGAATGTCCACCCTGTCCAAAAGCGGCCCCGAAATCTTCTTCCAGTACTGCTCAACCGAATGTGAAGAGCAAAGGCAGAGCCTGTCCCTTGAACCGTAAAAACCGCAGGGACATGGGTTTGTAGCCAACAAAAGCTGAAAGTCCGCCGGAAAAGTTGTAGACCGCCCCGCCCTGCTAAGAGTCACCCTACCGCTCTCCAAAGGAATCCTGAGCATCTGGAGCACACTGCTACGGAATTCCGCCGCCTCGTCCAAAAACAAAACCCCGTTGTGGGCAAGGCTTATCTCTCCCGGTGAACACCTGGGCCCACCGCCGCACATCCCTTCAATCGTGGCAGTCTGATGGGGCATACGGAAAGGCGCTATCCTTATTGCAGGACTTTCAGGAGGCAGCAAACCCGCTATAGAATAAATTCTTGTAACACTCTGGGCTTCTTCCGGAGTAAGCAAAGGCACAAGAGAAGGAAAGCGCTGCAAAGACAAAGTTTTTCCGCAACCGGGAGGCCCAAAGGCAAGCACATTATGACCACCCGCAGCCGCAACCTGCAAAGCCCTTGTTAAAAACTCCTGCCCCTTTGCAACGGTTATATCCACATCTTCACCGGCATGGCAAAACCAAACGCCCCCTATGTTAACAGCCCCCTCAGGCAAAAGGGAATCCTCACCCAAAGCAGATTCAGCACCCTTACCGCTAAAGGCATCCCTATTGTAAAGAGCATAAAAAGCCTCGGTCAGATTCCTTGCACAAAAAACCTTACTGCCGCAAACCTCCCTTGCCTCCCTTGCATTTGCTTCCGGAACAATACAAAGCTGAACCCCGCCAGCCACAGCCGTAGAAACCGCCGCATGAATTCCGCGCACAGGCCTAACCGCACCGTTAAGCTCAAGCTCACCCATAACAAGCACACTGTCCCCGCAATCCGCATCCGGCTCCACATCCGAATCAGCGGCCACAGCAGAAGAAGCAAAAGCCGCAGAATCAGAACCGCAAGCAGCATCCCCGCCAGAAGCCCCTTCCCTAAAATCAAGACTCTTCTTTGTACTCAAAACCGCAAGCGCAACCGCAAGATCAAACCCAGCCCCCTCCTTCTTTAGGTCAGCAGGCGAAAGACTAATAAGCACCCTCTCAGGCGGAAAATCAAAACCGCTGTTCCTTATGGCACTCCTCATCCGCTCACGGGACTCCTTAACAGCCCCATCCGCAAGCCCAACAATATCCACTGCAGGAATCCCCCGGCGAAGGTCAACCTCCACTCTTACCAAAGACCCCTCATAACCAAATGGCGAAAAACTCAATATGTTCATCTTTACTCCCTACATATATATGTGCTTTAAAAATTCAAGAAGAGACACATTTGCGAATTTTTTTTATCAATATTTATCTGGACGAGCCTTGCACCGCTCTACCAAACGCTCTTTGGCTAACTCGACACTTGCCATTTTTTACCATGCAAAACAAGGAGCGCCATGGAAGGCGCGTCATGTGGTTTGCAAAAGCAACTTTTCTTTTCGTCAGAAAAGAAGCGGTAAAAAATGGCAAGGAGGCCATTTTTTACCGCCGTTCCGCCCTTCGCCTATTCGGCTCATACCGCCTGCGGCGGTACTAAAGGGGCTACATGGCGGCGTAGGATGATTGGAATAAATCAGTCTTGAAACAAGATTAAACTTCATGCTAAAATTGCAAGGAGTCAGTTCAAAAAAAATCTGGAGAAAAAATGAAGAAAAGTTTCCTTTACGCAGCCACGGCAGGCCTTATCCTTGCAGCCGCACTAACATCCTGCGCAAGTGCACCAAAAGAAAATCCTACAATCCCATTTGAATTCATAGACGCAAACAAAAACCACCATTCCGCAAATCTGGACGACACGGTTAGCAAGCACAGCTACAAAAACGAATGCTTTGTGCGCGAAGGAGAGAAGCTCTTTTACAGGGGCGATGACCGCTACACTTCACGTCTTGGCGTGGACATATCCCACCACGACGGCCCGGTTGACTGGAAAAAAATGAAGGCCTGGGGAATTGAATTTGTAATCCTACGCACAGGCTACAGGGGTTACCAGACAGGCTACCTCATTCAGGACAAAATGTTTGAGCAGAACATAAAGGAAGCAATAGAAGCAGGCCTGGACATAGGAGTTTATTTTTTCTCACAGGCAATAACAGAAGAAGAAGCGGAAGAAGAAGCCCAGATGGTCTTGCGCTTAATTGAACCCCACAAAAAGCACATCACCCTGCCGGTTGTATTTGACCCGGAAAGCATCCTAAAAGACGAAGCCCGCACGGACGGTGTTCCTGGCGAAGTCTTTACAAGAACTTCCATAGTATTCTGCGAGGCTGTAAAAAAGGCCGGCTACAAACCAATGATTTATTCCAACATGATTTGGGAAGCATTTTTCTTTGACATGAAAAAACTGGAAGCCTACGACTTCTGGTATGCAGACTACGAAAAATATCCGCAGACACCATACAACTTTACCCTTTGGCAGTACACGGACACTGCAGAAAGCGTAGACGGAATAAGGCTGGACAAAAAAATCACAAAGCCTGTTGACCTTAACATATTGATAGTAAAGGTGGAGGAAAATGAATAAAGCAAAAAGAAATCTGTCTTTTATTTTTGTAGCCCTGCTTGCAACCGCGTTCCTTGTCCTGCAATTTTTTACAGGATGTTCCTCTTCAGAACATGAAGCAGGCGAAAGCGGAAAAACTTATGCAGTCTGGTTCTCCTATCTTGAATACGAAGAACTTTGTTCCGGCATGAGCAAAAAAGAATTTACGGAATTTGCAAAAGAGTGTGCCGCAAACCTTAGCAAAGCAGGCTTCAACACAATATACATACAGGCCGTTGCGTTTACGGACGCGCTCTATTCATCATCCGTCTATCCCCCTTCAAAGCATCTGCCCGGCGGAATTGCCACTTCTGCAAAAGGCTCCTCGCCAAGGGAAAGGGACAGCGGAATACACACAGGCGTTGGCATTGGAATTGGATTTGGAAAGGGCGGCTGGACAAGAACAGGGGTTGAAGTTAGCATTGGAATGGAAGGAAGGGCCGGAAACTACCCGGAAGAAGAAGAAAGTTCATGGGCAAAGGCAAGCTATGACCCGCTAAAAATTCTTGTAACACAGATGAAGAAAAAAAACATCCGCACAGAAGCATGGATTAACCCAATGCGGTCTGTAAAAGAAGAAGAACTTGAATCCTTGCCAGATGATTTTATAGTAAAAAAATGGGCAAAGCAAAAGAAAGGCAGGGCATTCTTGCACCAGGGACGCTGGTACCTTAACCCATATTATCCCGAAGTGCTTCGCCTAATCACAAAATGCGTAGGCGAGCTTGTTCAGAATTACGACATAGACGGAATCCACATAGACGACTATTTTTACCCAGCTTCCCTTCCGGAAGAAATTGATGCTGAGGAATTTGAAAAGGAAAAGCAAAAGCATCCAAAGCTTACCCTAAAACAGTTCCGCACGGTAAACGTAGACGCAATGGTAAGGCAAATTTATGCAGCGGTAAAAAAGGCAAACCCGGAACTTACATTTGGCATATCCCCTTCCGGAAACATTCAGACCTGTAGGAATGCCATGTTTGCAGACCCGGCACACTGGGCAAAGCAGGGAAGCGTTGACTATCTTGCACCGCAAATCTACTGGGGCTTTTTGCATCCGGCAAAACCTTTTGTACAAACCCTTAATGAATGGAAGCAGATAACCGCCGGCACAAACGTAAAGCTGATTGCAGGACTTGCCGCATACAAAACAGGTTCTGCCCAAAGCACGAACAATGCAGATGCAGATGAAGAGTGGCAAAAGAGCAGCCGCATCTTGGCAGAGCAAACACTTGCAGCAATAAAGGCAGACTACGAAGGAATTGCCTGCTTCCGCTACGCAAGCCTTTTCTCCCCTTCCCCAGTGAATTCTTCACATGCAGAAGAAGAACTTGCCGCCCTGGAAGCTATCATGAAAAGATAGACTATAAATTTAATCCTGAAAGCCAACAAGACTTGCACTTTCCAAATTCCCCTTTAAATCAGAATAAACCTGAATAAAATCGCAGCCACGTATATGCTCCTCTGTAACAACTGAATAAACCATATTTGCATCCTTGGCTTTTTCTTCCTGATAATATGAGATGCAATAGACGCGTCCTGTATTCAGGATTACATCTTCGTACTTACCTTCCGCTGCATTCTTGGCCGCAAACGAAATAATATTTTTTTCTGCATCCGGCAACTTTGAATAAAATTTCTGGAGCAGCCCAAGCATTTTTTCCACGTCCTTTTTACCGACAGCCCCCGGCGTAAACATTGCAAAAAGAGCAGCCTCTTTTCCGTTCCGCTCAAAAATGTAATTGTAGCCCCAGGTTTCTTCGCCACTTCCGCAGCTTTTAAAAGTTCCAAGCGGAGTCTCTATGGATGCAGGAAGATTTGTGTCTTTTGAACATGCAGCAAGTGCAAAAAGAAAGAAGGCTACAAAAAGGCAAGTTTTTGTTTTCATATTTTTATTTCCTATGATTTTACACGTCAAACAGGATGCACTTCTCATTCATATCTACAGTGCATTTTACCCCTAACGGAATAATGCAATGCGGTGTTGCGTGCCCAACATTCACATTATATACAAGAGGCAAATTTTTATCATCTATTTCTTCCAGCAAAATAGATTTGTACTCATTATAGTAAATCTCATCAACAGGCTTTCCAACAAGAACCCCGCTTACAGAATTAAAAACACCTGCTTCTTTTAATGCTTTTACCATCTTTCTATACAATTCAGGCCTTGTCTTTTCTTCAGATGATTCAAGGAGCAAAATCTTTCCCTGCCAATCTTTGGCAGATGGAAAAAGATTGTATTTTTTGCAAAGCTCAACCGTATCGGAATACCTGCTGCCATCGAACATGTCATAAATTGATTCAATGCAGCCACCTAAAATCTCCCCGGAAAAAACGGCGCTACCCTGCAAGAGCTGGAAGCCCTGATTCTTATGCGCTTCTCTTTTTTTGCCGATTTGGGAGATACCGAAATCAGTCCGCTCTGTATACCAGACGTCACTCGCTTCTATTTTTCTTATGCATTTTTTATTTATCAGCTCTTCAAAATATTTTTTTGAATAAGGTAGCATTTCATCTTCTAGTTCGCACAAGTCGGTAATAAAGGCCTGGCCGTAAAAAGTTTTGAAGCCAATTTTATTGAACATAAAATGATTCCATGTTGTATCCGAATAGCCAAGGAAAATCTTTTTGTTATCCTTTACGGCTTTTTTAAGTTCATCTTTTTCAAAAAGATAGGGAAGCAACTTGTAAGTATCATCACCGCCGATTGCACACAAAATCATATCAACGGATTTATCATAAAGGGCATCAAGCAAATCCTTTGCTCTGGCCTGGGGATTGTTTTTTATATACTCAACACCTTTTAAAGCTGATTCTGTTGTAACAACTTCAAGGCCATAATTTTTTAGGCGGTCAAGACCTATTTTTAATTCATGGGATATAAAAGGCTCACCCAATATGCCTCTGGACAAACTAATTATTGCAACTTTCTTTACCATTTTTAACTCCAAGCAAAATCACGCAAAAGCAATTCTATCATATTCTTTGCAAAATTAACAGCATCGATTTGAATGCCAATTTTACTTTGCAGGAAAGAAGCCTACGCCGCCATGGAGCCCCTTTAGTAGCGGCCGCAAGGACGCTATGAGCGGACAGCGAAGGGCGGAACGGCGGTGACGCAAAGCAACATACGGTCGAATTAGCCAAGGAAGAAAATGGTAGAACGGACAAAAGCTCGTCCAAAAGACTAACATCCTGGAAATTATAATACTTATGACCTGTTTGCAAAAATCAAGAATTGTGCTAGTATTGGCCTATGCCTTATGATGATTATGAAAACGAAGGTTCGCTTGCACAGAAGACTTTTCTAAAGGAACCCGATGATTATAAAGTTATTCTCTTGAACGATGATTTTACCACAATGGAATTTGTGGTGCAGGTTTTGCAGAGTGTTTTTCATCTTGGAGCGGAAGAGGCGGAAAAGGTGATGATGAGCGTGCACAAGACCGGCAGCGGCGTTGCGGGAATTTACACTTACGACATTGCTTCCACCAGGGCACAGATTGCAGTCCGCATGGCAAGGCAGCAGGGCTTTCCGCTTAGATGCGAGATTCAAAAGGCATAGGAGCCGGTAAAAGATGCACTTAAAGAAAGACCTTGACGAAATGCTTACCAACAGCTTTAACTACGCAAAAAAGAACGCCCACGAATTTGTTGCGCCAGAGCACCTGCTTTATATTGCCATGCACTACGACTACGTGATGGACCTGCTCTTTGACTGCGGGGCAAACGTTGCGGACATTCTGAACGACCTTGAGGAATTTTTTGCAAAGAAAATTCCCTGCGTTGACAAGGACGAAAAATTTCTTGCGGCATACGATCCACTTCCAACTGCGGGGCTGCAGGAAATAATGGAGAACGCTTCTGCACACGCGGCTTCTTCCGGCAAAAAAAAGCTGGACATTACGGACGTGCTTGTTTACATGTACGATGCGGAGAACAATTACTGCTCATACATACTAAAGAAAAACGGCGTGGAAAAACTGGTGCTTTTGGAAGCAATAACAGATCAGAGCTATCCTTTTACCAGCAAGTCAAAGGGTGAATACGACGAAGACTTTGACTACTATGATTCAGAAGATTATGAATATGATTTTGGCAGTTCTACGGACGATGATTCCCGCATTGATTTTGAGGACGGGGAGCCAGACTCATCTGACGAAGCAGGCGATGATGAAGACGAAAAGGACAGGCACAAGAAAGAAAAGAAGCACCGCTTTTCCGCACTGGAAAAATATACGGTTGACCTTACCCAAAAGGCAAGGGACGGCGAGCTTGACCTTCTTGTTGGCAGGGAATACGAGCTTGAGCGCACGGTTCAAATCCTTTGCCGCCGCACAAAGAACAATCCGCTGCACGTTGGAGACGCTGGCGTTGGAAAAACCGCCGTTACGCTTGGACTTGCGCAGAGGATTGTAGCAGGAGAAGTTCCTTCTATATTAAAGGATTTTTCCGTTTACTCGCTGGACATGGGTGCACTTTTGGCAGGAACAAAATACCGGGGAGACTTTGAAGAAAGGCTTAAAAAGGTTACCAAGGACTTGCTAAAAAAAGAAAAGGCAATTCTTTTTATTGATGAAATTCACACGATTGTAGGAGCGGGTTCTGTTGGGAACGGTGCCCTTGATGCGGCAAATATTTTAAAGCCTGTTCTTACCGAAGGAAAAATCCGCTGCATTGGTTCCACCACTTTTGAAGAATACACAAAGATTTTTGAAAAGGACAGGGCACTTGCGCGCCGCTTCCAAAAGATAGACATTCTTGAGCCTAGCCGCGATGAATGCGTTAAGATTTTGCACGGTCTTGAAAGCCGCTACGCTGAATACCACAATGTCTGCTACGAGGAAGGTTCGCTTGAGCTTGCGGTTGACTTGTCCCTTCAGTTTTTGCCGGACAGGAGGCTTCCCGACAAGGCGATTGACCTTATGGACGAAGCGGGGGCATGGACTCGGATTCATGCGGAAGAAAAGCTTCCCGCGGAAGACAAAGTTTCTGGCTCGGATAAAGATGCAAAGGTGGAAGCAAAAAAGATTTCCGTGGAAGATTCAGCAAATGAATCCGAAAAGCTTGAAAAGTTTGAAGACGAAGCGGAGAAAAAATCCGGGGAAGACACAGATAAAGATTCTGCAAAAGTGCAGTCTGATGGAAAAGTGCAGTCAGATGAAAAAATGCAGCTTGATGAAAAAGAGCAGCCTGATGAAAAAGAGGAGCCCGCTGAAAGAAAAAGGCCACCGGTGCCAGTTAGCCAGGACACAATCCGCATGGTTGCCGCAAAAGCAGCGAGGGTTCCGCTTGAAACAGTTACCACTGGCGAAAAGGAAAAGCTGCGTTCTTTGGAGAGCGACCTTAAGCAAAAAATATTCGGCCAGAACAAGGCTGTTGAATCCGTCTGCATGGCAGTAAAAAAAGCCCGCGCAGGATTCCGCAACATGGAAAAACCGGAAGCTGCATTCCTCTTTGTAGGCCCAACAGGCGTTGGAAAGACGGAGCTTGCAAAAGTTCTTGCCTCTTCCCTTGGCGAAAAACTCCTGCGCTTTGACATGAGCGAATACCAGGAAAAGCATACCGTAAGCCGCCTGATTGGTTCACCGCCGGGATACGTTGGCTTTGAAGAGGGTGGACTTTTAACCGACAGCGTAAGAAAGGAACCACATTCAATCATCCTCTTTGACGAAATAGAAAAAGCCCATCAGGACATTTACAACATTCTCCTCCAGATTATGGACTACGGAATTCTTACAGACAACCAGGGACGCAAGGCAGACTTTAAGAACTGCATGATAATAATGACAAGCAATGCCGGTGCCCGCGACATGGAAAAAGGCTCCGTGGGATTTTCCGGTGGAAGCAGTTTTGACGATGCAAAGAACGACTCTGCCACGCTGAACGAAGCCGTAGAAAAAGAATTCTCCCCCGAATTTAGGAACAGGCTGGATGCAATAATCACATTTGCCCACCTGCCAAAAGAGATAACCCAGGACATTGCCCGCAAGGAAATTAAAAAAATTGCAGAGCGTCTTGCCACAAAGAATGTTGAACTTACCGCCACAGACCAAGCAGTTGCCCTGATTGCAGAAAAAGGCTACAGCCGCGAGTTTGGCGCACGCAACATTGCCCGCACTGCAGAAAGCCTGATTGCCTCACCCCTCGTGGACGAGCTGCTCTTTGGCAAGCTAAGCGGTGGCGGAAAGGTAGGGCTTGGCGTAAAGGACGGGGAAGTTGAATTTAACTTCTCCTAAAAGTGGATTTTCATCTTTCAAAAAAGTATAAAGAGTTATAAAGAATATAGAAAAGTATAAAGACTTATAAAGAGTTATAAAGAATGAAAAGGATAGCCATCTTATTAATGTTACTGACACTTTCTGCAAGTTCTTTTTGCACAACGCTTCTAATGGAATGGAAGCTTGGAGCTAAACTTTCAATATTTGCCTTTGAATATTACATGCAGTACAAAACCATGCCTGAAAATACCTCTGCATTTTTGAAAAAAGACTTTCTGTATGGCGACGGCCGCGACGGAAACATCCAAGGGATATTGCAGTATTATAACAAATGCGGATTTGAAGTAGACCTACAGAAAAAAAGCGACAGGCTTCTTTATATTTATGTGAACGGCCCTTATATGCACTACCTTACAATATACAAGGTTAAAAAGCTCCATCAGTTTGAGATCTATATGGATGGTGAATTTGCAGATAAATATTACCGGAATGACAATGGTGACCTTATAGAAAAAGACAAGGCCTATCCTGACTTTGTCTTGTGGTATTTGCCGCTTGTCTTTCCCCTTTTGCTAGCTTAAAGGCCGTTCTTGCCCACCAGCCTAGCCCCGATTGGAAGGGCGCGGTGTAAAAAATTGCCTCCTTGCAATTTTTTACACCACAAGTTTTCTGGCGAAAACTTGCAAGTTGCTTTCTGCAAACAAATGACGCGCCCTCCATGGCGCTACTTGTTCTACAATAAATTCGGAACCCTGGAAAGCGGGAAAAAATGCCCTCCTTGGCATTTTTTCCCGCAAGTTTTCTGGCGAAAACTTGCCGGCTCTTACCCCAAACAATCGACGCGCCATCCGTGGCGCTACACTTTTGCAAATAGGGAAAAATGCTAAGGAGGTCTGACCGGACACGGAGTGCCGGGCACAGTTTAACCATTCAGGCGGCTCCAGAAGAAAAAGAGAGAGGAAAAGAGTTTAACCTGCTGCAGTTTGCTTCCCTTGTAATCTTATTAAAAATACGGTAATCTAGCAGAAGTTGTATGCTTTCCGGAGGTTTTTATGGACGGTTCTGAAGAAATACTGAATTTGCTGCGGGACAACGCGCGCATTTCTATAGAAGATATTTCGGCTATGACTAAGAAGAAGCCGGAAGAAGTTGAGGCTATTATCCGCAAGCTAGAGAATGACGGTATTATAATGAAGTATGCCGCCATTGTTAATCCAGAGAAGGACAGTGCCGCCAAGGAAAAGGTTAAGGCAGAGATAGAGATTCAGGTTCAGCCGCAGAGGGAGCATGGCTTTGACGGTATTGCAGACCGCATCTACCGCTTTCCTCAGGTTAAGTCCCTTTACCTTATGAGCGGGGGCTACGACCTTAAGGTTATCATTGAAGGCGACTCTTTGCAGGAGGTTGCTTCTTTTGTTGCAAGGAAGCTTTCCACGCTGGAGGGGGTGCGTTCTACAAAAACCCATTTTATTCTTAAGACATACAAAGAAAACGACATTGTCTATGTTGAGCAGCGTTCAGACAGCCGCGAAGGAGTTGTAGCATGAATCCAAGAGAAGATAAATTCAGCAGGGCAATGGTTGAAACACCGCCAAGCGGCATCCGCAAATTCTTTGAGATGCTTATTGGCCACGATGACGTTATTTCGCTTTCGGTTGGAGAGCCGGACTTCCCCACCCCCTGGGCCATGCGCGAAGAGGCTTTTTACCATCTTGAGCAGGGGCACACAAGCTACACCAGCAACTGGGGCCTGATTGAGCTACGCGAGGAAATTGCCAAGTACCTGGAAGGATATTCCATGCGCTACAATCCCCAGAAGGAAATTATCATAACTGTTGGCGCTTCCGAGGGTGTAGACGCTTCTCTTAGGTGCATCCTTAACCCGGGCGACGAAATCATCGTCAGCGAGCCTTGCTATGTTAACTATACAACGCTTGCAAACCTTGCGGGTGCAAAGGTTGTCCACCTTAACACTGGAAAGACAGGCTTTTACCCCACGGCAGAAGAGGTTGAAAAGCTTATAACGCCCAAGACCAAGGCCCTTATGATTTGCTCCCCCAACAATCCTACAGGCACTATAATTCCGGCGGATGAGCTTGCCAAAATTGCAGAGGTTGTAAAGAAGCACAAGATTTGGGTTATTAGCGACGAGATTTACTGCGAGCTTACCTACGAAGACACAAAGCATACTTCAATCGGTTCTTTCCCGGGAATGAAGGACTACACAATCGTGCTCAACGGTTTTTCCAAGTCCTTTGCAATGACAGGCTGGAGAATTGGCTACATTGCTGCCCCGGAAGACGTTTGTGAGCAGATTATAAAGCTTCACGGCTACAACACAATCTGCGCCCCGATTATGAGCCAGTATGCGGCTTTGGAAGGCCTAAAGAACGGCTGGAGCGAGGTGGAAAAAATGCGCGTCTCCTACCAGCAGAGGCGGAACCTTATGGTTAAGGCCTTTAACGACATGGGGCTTCCAGTGCCAGAGCCAAAGGGAGCCTTCTACCTCTTCCCGGACATTACTTCCACAGGCCTTACAAGCGAACAGTTTGCCCTACAGGTTTTTGAAAAACTGAACGTGGCTGTTGTTCCGGGCAATGTCTTTGGTGCAGGCGGCGAAGGTCACATACGCTGCTGCTACGCTACTTCCGTAGAAAAAATAAAGACTGCCCTGGACAAGATAAGCGGTTTTGTGGCGGAGTGTTCCCGCAAATAAAAAAAAGGAGGGGGCTTTCGAATTTTGCGGCGCTTTTGTATGCACCCGCTTCTGTTTTTAAAAGAAGGTCTTGCCTTTTTTTTAGGGGCTTTCCGCACTTCCGGGGGCCCTACCCCTCCATTCCCTGCGGGAACGCCTCCGGCGGTGCTCCAATCCCTGCCGTGCTTTTCTTTGCAACCTCCGGGAGTTAGCCATTCAACTTATTGCCAACATAAACCGATTATTTAAGAAGAATTCTTTTTCAAGAACCTTGTCTTTACCGGATACGGATTCTGGCAAAGACAGGCTTGTGCAAAAGGGGTATTTTTTATGGTCATTCCATACCTTATAGCTGCTGTTGTTATAATTGGCATATTCGCATTTCTCCTCTTTGTTCCCAACAAGAGGCATTCGGAAATTTCCGAAAAGAAACCTGCAAGGTCAAAAAAGAGCCAGGCCCAGATTATAAAGCAGGCCAACAGGCACCTTGCAAAGAACCCAAACGATGCCGCAGCCCTAAAAGCTTTGGGAGACCTTTACTTTACCAGCAACCTCTGGGAAAAAGCCTTTCCAATCTATTCCCAGCTTTCAAAGATTTCCAAGACGGACATTGACGTTGACTCTTACAAGGCCTTCCTAAGGACGGGAATCTGTGCCCTGGAACTGGACAAGATGGACGAAGCCATGATTTCTCTTTCCCTTGCCTACCAGAAGAATCCCCATGACTTTGAGGCCAACTATTTTATGGGTTACGCACTTGTAAAGGCAAAGCAGTACGACAAGGCCGTTCCCTGCCTAAAAAAAGCCCTGATTGTGCGGCCAGACGCCAGCGGGGTGAACCTGCTTCTTGGACAGAGCTACTACAATTCCCACCACTACCACGACAGCCTGCCCTGCTTTAAGAAGGCGCTTATAGAAGACCCTGCAAACAAAGATGCCCTTTACAGCATGGCAGACGCAATGACCCAGGAAGGACACGGCGACAAAGCAATTAAAGTGTTCATGCACCTTAGGGCAGACCCTGTTTACGGAGCGCGCTCTTGTTTGCAGGCAGGAATCTACCACCTTAGCATTGGCGAATTTGACAACGCCATAACAGACCTTCAGATTGGCCTAAAGCACGAGAATACGGAAGATGAAATAAAGATGGAAATCCGCTACAAGCTTGCCCAGGCCTATTTTGCAAAGAACCAGCTTAGCAACGGACTTATCCAGCTTAAGGAAATCCGCTTTATCAACTCAAACTACAAGGACGTTAATGCCCTTATTGCCCGCTACCAGGAGCTTAGCCAGAACTCAAACCTTCAGCTTTACCTTACTGCGGGTACCGGAGACTTTGTTGCCTTGTGCCGCAAGGTTATTCAGGCTTACTACAAGGATTCCCAGCTTAAATTCATGGACATAAACATGGGGCAGGTCTTTACGGACTTTGTTCTTGAAGTTGATTCGCCAAAATTCTCGGACAGCGAAGTCTTCCGCTTCTTTAGGACGACCGGTTCAACTGGAGAGCTTTTTGTGCGCGACTTCCACGGACACTTGCACGACACAAAGGCAGACCGCGGAGTATGCGTTACGGCTGGAGACTTTACAGAAGAAGCCCGCAGGTACATAGAGGGCCGCCCGCTTGACCTTATAGAAAAGAACCAGCTGACCACCCTACTAAAGCAGGTTAGCGTATAAATCCGACCGGAATTTTTATTTTTGAATTACAACCAAATTGCGCTCATGGTCTTCCAAGAAAGGAACTGTGAGCACTATTTTTTTATACGAGGGAACCATAAAGCTTATGCTTTCCATTTCCGCCGTGATTTTTTCTGAACGGGCCTTGTAGGCAGCTATAAAACCACCTTTGCAAAGCATTTTTAGAAGAAGCTTGGTTATTTTTGTGTCAAAGGGGTGGAATGCGCGGAATACTTCTATTGTAAAAGACTCAGGCTTTACCTTGTCCGCCTGAAGGCAGAGAACCTTTGCATTATTAAGCTTTAGCGAACGGACAACCTGCTGCAAAAAGGCACAGCGCTTTTCCATGCGTTCAACCAGGGTGAATGAATACTGGGGAAAGGCTATGGCAAGGGGAATCCCTGGGCAGCCGCCTCCGCTTCCAATATCACCTATTTTTACCTCTTTTCCAGAGGCGGCAAGGCTTTGGGCAAGGGAGTCTATCTCTTTGCAGGCCGCAAGACTGTCCAGTATGTGGTTCACTTCAAATTCATCGCGGTTTTCGGCCTTCATCAGGTTGTAGCCCTTGTTGAATTCAAGGACCTGGTCAGTGTAGCTTTGCAGGTCTTCAAACTGCCCGTCTGAAAGTTCAAGGCCCAGTTTTTTTGCCCCTTCGAAAAGCTTAGACTCTTCCCCGCTCAATTTTCAACTCCAAGGTCAATAAGAAGGTCTATGTCTTCTTCCTGGGCGGAAGTCTTTAGCGTTACAAGGTGGCCGGTGCGGTTTGCTTCCAGGCTGTTAAGGCGGCTCATGCGGTAAAGGCCACTTTCTTCATTTTCCTTTGACTGGGTTACATAAGTGCATGCACTGTAATTCTTTAGGTCTGCCTTTTGTGGGGTTGCGGTAAAGCGGATGTAGAAAATCTCATCAAAGTTTTCACCGTTGCCCTGGTAGGTCCTGTCGCCTGTAACAACAAAGGTTCCGTCCTGAAGCACGTCGGAAACATAAACTGAACGGCATGACTTTAGTATGTCCTTTCCTCCGACGGTAAAGCGCAAAAGACGGGCTTTTTTTGCATTGGAAAGAGTCTCTTCGTTTTCTTTGCGGAGCTTTTCTGATGCACTCTGGTAGTTCTGCAGGGCTTTGAGCAAATCGTCACGCTCCTTTCCGCTCAGGTAGGCTGCGCTCTGTGCAAGGTCGCGGGCTATCTGCTCCTGCTCTGAAATTTCAGCATCAAGGCCAGAATCACCCTTTAGGCTCCCGTCCAAAGAAGGCTGTACTTTTTTCTGGCTTTCACTCTTTGCCTTTTGCCCCCTGCTGCGCCTTCCCGTATAGGGGGAATTCTTTGGGTTACCGGGCACGTAAAAACCGCTTCCCAGTGTGGGTGCAGAAATAGACGGCATTTCCGGTGAGGATACAGAACTTACCGAAGACTGGGCAAGGGCAGATTCAACGGCAATCAGAACGAATGCGGCTACAGAAATAGTTTTCTTAAAGGCTTGCAAGGCTTTCCTCCACAAATTCAAGACGGTGAGTCAGTTCATTTATTGTTTTTGTAAGGCGGTCCCTTTCCTTTTCCAGCTTGGTCTTGGGATCCGTCTCACTGGCTTTCTTCTTCATCATTGCAATTACGCTGTCCGGGCTTTTTCCGCTCTTTATGGCTTCCTGTGCCTTTGCCCTTTCGTCCGGCTTTTTTATTCCGGCCACGATTTTCATGTTGTCAAAGCCAAGGTCTGCGTCTTCCGTTGGCAAAGTTCCTACCTGTGCGACGGTCTTTGCGGTGGTTCTTGGAATCTGCAAAACCCTGTCCAGATAGTCCTCGTAGCGGATGCTGGACTTTTCGCAAAGGGCGTGTGCCTGAATAAGCTTTTTGCCAAATTCCTGCATAAGGTGGCCGTTTGGAACAATGTATTTTTCGCGGATTTCCTTTGTAAGCTCCTCCAGCTCCGGGGAAGATGAAAGGTCTATCTTGTAGTAGCCCTTCTCTTCCGCAACTTCCAAAAGGGCATGGAATTTTGCCCAGAAATAGTTTGTGTGGCTTCTTGCCTGGTGGGGAGGTTCTCTGCCTCCGTTTGCCACAATGTTCTCTTCGTTTATAAGGTGATGGGTGTATTCGTGGACGGCAGTATAAATAAGCTCGTTGTCCGTCTTAAAATTCTTGTTGTGAAGGAGTATTTCCCTGGTTTCCGGCTTGTAGAGGCCGTTTACCCTCTTACTCTCCTTTCCTGTCATTGTAACGGTGAATTCAAGCTTTGACTCCTGAATGTCCAAAAGCATATCTTTTATAGAAGCATTATCCATATATTACCATTCCCACTCAATGTGCATAAATTTTAGCCTAATTCAAATATCCCATAGCGCCAAGGATAAGGCTTGCCGCAACGGTTGCAGCAGTTTCCGTCCGCAAGACCCGGCTTCCCATGCAAAGACGGCTGTAGCCCCTCTCTTCCAGAAGCTTTCTTTCGCCATCAGTCCAGCCGCGCTCACTGCCGATTGCCGCAAGGGCCTCAAGTCCAGTATTTTGTCCGGCACAGGCCCGATCCATAAAAGAAACAAGGCTTTCCGAAGCGCCAACATTGTCCAAAGCTGCCTTCAAAAATTTTCCGGAAGCAGAAGAAGCCTCTGTTTCCAAAAAATCAAGGCACTTTGCAAGCGAATCGTGCATAAAAAGCTTGGGTATATGAGTACTTGCAGCCTGTTCGCAGCCCTCCAAAAGCATTCCGTAGCCGGAATCCGACGTGGCAAGATCAGACTTAAGGTAGGACTTTTCGCCAAGCTCGGTTGCCGTAAGGTGAATCTCGCAAACGCCAAGCCCCGCCATGTCCCGCAAAAGCCTTTTAAGCTGAATGGGTCGCGGAAAGCCAACAATCATCTTTAGCGGATAGAGGGGTTTTCCGTCGCTTTCGCCAACAAAATCAAAGGAAATGGAGCCCTTCTTAAAGGATTTCCTTCCGTCCGCGCTCTTTTCCTCGTGCAAATCCAGCCGGGTAATTGTTGCCCTGCCAGCCTTACCGCCGATTATTCCGGCCGCAAAGGAATCCCCCTCGCCCTTGTGCAGGATTTTTAGAAGGTGGACTGCCCTTTCGTCCTTAATGTCCAGCGGCTTAGCAATTTCTTCCGGCTTGAACAAGCAGATGTTCATACAGCGGTTTGCTAGAAGAGGAGCGGAACCTTGTAGCCAAAGTCAAGCAAGAGTCCGCGGCGGGTAAAGAAAGCGTTGTCATCACCGTCTTTCATAGGAAGCAAATCAAACAGATAGCGGGCTTCCACGAGGCACCTTCCGGCACCCATCTTCCTTTCAAAGCCAAGGCCTGCAGTAACGCCAAAGTTTATCTTTGTGTCAGAATTGATTTTGTCTCCGTCAAGGTCCTTGGAACCGCGGATTTTTCCAATCGGAATGGAAGCGTATGGTCCCGCCACCAAATTGAACGCTCCGTAGCTGCATGTAAGCAAAAGCGGAATGTCCAGCGAATAATAGCGGAGCTGACCGGTAATGTGTTCGTCCACCGCGTAATTGTTTATAAAAAAGTTAAGCCCGGACTGAACGCCAAAATAAGTTCCCATAGGAACATTAAGCTCCATGCCAAGGCCGGCAATCCAGCTGTCCTTATAGTTCTGCTTTTCTTCGCTAAGAGAATTGTCACCGTCCACCTTTGTTCCAAGGCCAAAGCCTCCGTAAACATGAGGAATAAAAACTGTATCAGCCGTTGCAAAAGCCGCAGACATTATGGCAGCCGCAAGTATAGTCAAAATCTTCTTCATAAATTTCTCCAGACAAAATGTTATTTTAATTATATCGACAAGAAGTGACTTTTTCAATAATCTGGAGCACGCTGTTGGTAAAACTGTGTCCGGCACTCCGTGTCCGGCCAGACTCCGCGCCATTTTATCCTGTAGAACAAGCAGCGCCAAGGGGTCACGCAGCAAAGCTTCCAGCGCGGCGCGTCATTTGTTTGCAAAAACAACCTGCAAGTTTTCGCCAGAAAACTTGTGGTGTAAAAAATTGCAAGGAGGCAATTTTTTACACCTCGCCCTTCCAATCGGGGCTAGGCTGGTGGGCAAGAACACCGTGTTGAACAAAAGCCTTCATTTCTATAATATAAATCTGTCTTATATCGGAGGGTTATATGGCTATTGGATTCTTGGTTATTACACTTGCAACGCTTGTAGGTCTTGCATTTTGGGTATTCGTGGCAATTCTGCTTTACAAGCTTGTCAAAAAACAACCTGTAAAAAAGACAATAATTGCGGCGGTAATTCTGGCGGTTACTTGGCTGCTTATAGTTTCTGCAGGAATTGGAACATTCATTGCAGTAAAAAAGGATTCAGTTGCTAAGGCTCTTCCCTACATAAGCTACGAAAGCGCAAAAAAGAACTGGTCCACAAAGGTTTTAAAAAAGACCAGCAACTTTGAACTGTCCATAGATAAAATTCAAGAAATTCCAAACGAAAAGGAATGGCTCTTTTCCGCAGAGGTAGACATAAAAGATGGCTCGGAAAACACACAGAATTCAAGGACAGACCAGCTTTGGGACAAGGACGGCCGCGTTAGCTACGAGCTTACCCTTGTGGTGAACAATAAGTCGGACAATGCCGGCATTAGCTACAAGGAACTTAGGAAGTCCAACTTGGTCTATGTTCAGGATGAAAACGAAGTTTTTATTCCTGCCTACATCATAAACCATGCAGAACACGATGACGTACCCTGGATTCTTTCATGGTTCCTGCCCCAGTACAAAAGGGATCAGAAGCTTGAATACGTTCCGCTTGGAAAATCCTATCTTAACGTGCGCGTGGAAGTTCCCAAGGGACACACAATCTCCAAATTTGTCTTTGGAAACACCGTGCTGGACGTAAACATGAAGGACTTTGTAAAATAAGGCCTATGGATGACAAGCTACTTTACATTATAGCGGCCACTTCTTTTATAGTGCTTATCCTTCTTTTGAACTGGTACATAAAATGGAAGGCTTACGGCAAGGAGGAAGCGGAGGCTGCAAGGCGCAAGGCAGAGGCAAAAAAGGCTGCGCTAAAAGGCCTTATCGTAAACTGCCCCCTTTGCAACAGCCTGCTTCTTCCCGGAGAAGACCTTGTAAGCCGCGTTTACCGCCCAATGAATGTTCCCGACCAGCTGTGCACAATAAACGGCTGCCCCCACTGCTACCCAATACCGGAAAAAGGCATAAAGCGGGTCTGCCCTGTCTGCCACAAGACAGTCCCCCTGGAAAACGGCCACCTTACAGCCCGCCTCTTTAACAAAAGCAACGGCAAAAAGCACGTAATCGTAACCGGCTGCAGCGAATGTGCAAAGCATTGATACAAAATCTTTTACAGAAAAACTCTTTTCAAGGGAGTCCCCTTGGACCCCAAACTTAAGGGGAGGGACAACCCCCTACTCCGAAGCGAGGGTTTTCCCTGCTAGAAACTTCGTTGCAAGTTCCCCTTAAACCCCTCCCTTTCCCGGCACGGCTTAGGGGCCATATCGCTCAACGTTTCGCGATATGCCTAAGAACCCCTAGTTTTTAACAAATATTTTTTTTAGGCATGTTCCCTTCGACAAGCTCAGGGAACGTAATTGGTTCTTGCCAAGAAATATTGAGCCATGGAGGGCGGCTTAGCAACACCTACGCGGGATTGGAGGGGCGTAAGTTGCCGTAGGCAATGGAGGCGGAAGCCGGAACCCCGGAAAGCCCGTGACGCAAAAAAATGCCAAGTCGATTATAGCCAAGGAATAAATGGCAGAGCATTCAGGGCTACGTCCAGAAAAATACCTTCAGAAAACCCCGTAAAAAAATCTGCATTTAAAGGAAAAAAGTAGAAAATTCAGGGTAAAAGCTAAAAAAAAGTCAAAATTTGCTAAAATTTTTTCTAAAGTTCAAATTTGCATCTCCGAAATTCAAAGTATAGGGTGGTAGACCCCCGGGGACAGCAAACATACCTAATGTGTTTGTCTGTAACTTAATAAACTCGTATAGAGGAGATACATTATGGTTATTAATCACAACATGAGTGCTATGTTTGCACAGCGTTCAGAAGGATTGACCGAAGTTAACCAGCAGAAGAACATGGAAAAACTTTCTTCTGGTATGAAGATCAACCGCGCAGGTGATGATGCTTCAGGACTTGCAGTTTCTGAAAAAATGCGCAGCCAGATCCGCGGTTTGAACCAGGCTTCCACAAACGCAAAGAACGGAATTTCCTTCATCCAGACAACTGAAGGATACCTCCAGGAAACAGAAGACATCATCCAGAGAATCCGTGAACTCGCAGTTCAGTCAAGCAACGGTATCTACACAGACGAAGACCGCATGCAGATTCAGGTTGAAGTTTCTTCTCTCATCGCAGAAGTTGACCGCATTGCATCTTGCGCACAGTTCAACGGTATGAACATGCTCACAGGCCGCTTTGCACGCCCAACTGGCGAAAACAATGTTACAGCTTCTATGTGGCTCCACATTGGTGCTAACATGGACCAGAGAACTCAGGTTTACATCGGTACAATGAGCGCAGCAGCCCTCGGACTCCGCAATGTTGGTACAGAAGAAATCATGACTCTTGGAACTCCAGACGAAGCAAACCGCGCAATCGGTACTCTCGACGAAGCTATCAAGAAGATCAACAAGCAGCGCGCAGACCTTGGTGCATACCAGAACCGCCTCGAAAAGACAGTTGTTGGTTTGGACATTGGTGCTGAAAACCTCCAGGCTTCAGAAAGCCGCATCCGTGATACAGACATGGCAAAGGAAATGGTTGACTTTACAAAGAACAACATCCTTTCTCAGGCCGGTACCGCAATGCTCGCACAGGCTAACCAGAGCTCACAGAACGTTCTTGCTCTGTTGCAGTAGTTTGTGTCGCCTAGCGGCTTAGCATTATAGGATACACCCGCTGTAACTTCCAATACGGACTTACGGCGGGTGTTTTTATTTTAAAATTGCGTCCTAAAGTTCAATAATACCCTCCACTTGCCTTATATGTCTTACAATTTAGCATAAACTTGTATATAATAAATAGAAGGGACATAAAATCTTTGATGACAATGCAGATGCCGTGTTTGAATTAATTGATGTTTTGCACGGAGCTATTGCAGCATAAGGAGAATTTATGGCTGACTTTATTAAGCTACAAGAAATCGATTTAAAAAATTCAACCGAAATAAATGAAAGTTGGATTCAACAAACCATAGCGGATAATCCTGAAATCCTAGGTTTAGGAAATGTTCATGTTCGTGATAAGGAACGGAAGCAGGAATCAGGTGGAAGATTAGACTTATTACTGGAAAATGATGATGATGAAAACCCTGTTAGATATGAAGTAGAAATTCAACTTGGAAAGACAGATGAAAGCCATATAATCAGAACAATAGAATATTGGGATTTGGAACGAAATAGATATCCATCTTATGATCATGTTGCTGTAATTATTGCTGAAGATATTACAAACAGATTTTTAAATGTTATACATCTTTTTAATAAAACAATTCCAATAATTGCTATACAGATGAAAGCTGTTCAAGTTGGAGACAAGGTATCTCTTATTTTTACTAAAGTTATTAATCTTGCCCCATTAGCTTCTGAAATAGATGATACAGAATCATATGTAAAAGTTGATAGGAAATATTGGGAAAATAAAAGCACTGGAAAAACTTTATCGATTACAGATAAACTTCTTTCATATATCCAAAATAAAGTTCCTGGATATGAATTGAACTATGTAAAACCTTATATTGGTTTGTCAAAAGGTGGAATCGTAAATAATGCTATTTATTTTAAGCCAAAAAAGGAATGGGTAAGATTATTAGCAAAAGCAGAGCAAAACGAAGAGATTGATACATTAATAGAACGTTTAGGAATTGAATGGCGATATAACTCCAAGCGTGGTCGATATATTTTAACAATTCTTCCATCTCATGTTGATTTAATAAAGGAATTAATAGAAAAATTGGCTGAAGCTGCCTATAAGGATTAAAAAGAAGTCAATGTTATAACAATGAATTAAAGCGGGCGTTGCGGGCGGCGTTTGAGCCCGCAGAAGGGGTAGCGGAAGACACCGCAGCGGAGCGAGGAGGCTGGAGCGAGGGGAAGGCTTTCCCCCTTGTAAAATTTGAATAATGAGCTTGCGGAGTTTTTTATTTAAAAATTGCGAATTTCCTGTTTATACGTTATAATTGAATCATGCTTAGTGCGGCCGAACTTAGCCAAAAGGTAGTCAATTTTTCACACAATTATTTTCTTATAGACATGAGGCACGACAGGGAATCTTTCTATGCCCTTACGGAAAAGGACTTTGCAGAAAATCCTATTTCTGTTTGCGGCGTGGTGCTGAACCTTTTTATGGACGGGGAGCTAGAGCAGGCTGACCGGGTAATTGATTCCCTTCCCAAAAACCAATACTTTGACTTTATTAGGCTTGGGATTGTGCTTGTTCATCCAAAGATTACCTTTAAGGAATTTATTGGCTACATTGAATACCTAAAGAAAAACAACCTTCAAATGCCAAACGTAGTTCTTACTGCCGGGCGGCCAAGTGTCCTTAACGGGTTTAACGACTTTACCCGCATTGGCCCCCTTTTGCAGAAGTACAGGCAACTTTTTATAGACGACCTTTCATGCCTTTACGAAAAGTCCACCTGCCCCGCAATTTACAACCTTTGCCTTGCGGAATATTTTTACCAGCTGGACAAGCCCTTTGATGCGGAAGTTCTTGTAAGCAAGACCATAAAGGAATTTGACAAGGATTCAGAAAGAAGGCTTTTGTTTGCGGCCCTTTACCTTCAGGCAAAAATCCTTATCGCATACGGAAAGACGGTTGAAAGCGAAAGCTACATCAAGAACATACGCAGATATGTAAAAAAGACCGGGGAAGCAGAATTTTCCTACAACATAGACTCTGCACAGGTAATGACTTCTTTTTACGAGGGTAACTATGCCCTGATGAACCGCTGGATAAAGAAATCCGCCCCTGATGAATATGCAGACTTTAACATGCTGGATTTGTACCGCTACATGGTAAAAGTCCGCTGCTACATAATCAAGAAGAACTACTCCGCCGCAGTTGCCCTTCTGAAAAAGCTAAGGCCTCTCTTAACAGCCGGCAAAAGGCACATGGATCTTTGCGAGCTTGATTTGCTTCTTGCAATAACACTTTACCGCGCAGAAAAAAAGGAGCTTGCCTTTGACGCTTTTGAAAGGGCGCTAAAGATTGCAAAAAGAAGAAAGTACTACAGGCTTATTGGTGACGAAGGGCCAGCCGTTCTTCCGCTTTTAATTGAATTCATAAAGCAGGAGGGCAAGTCTGGGTTTAGCACGGAGTTTTTGCTCATGCTTTTGGATATTGCCCGAAGCATGGCTGCAAACCACCCGCTCTATCTTATGGAGGAGCTAAAATACCTAACTCCCTTTAGCCAGAAGGAGATTGAAATCCTAAAGCTTATTGAGCAGGGAAAATCCCGCAGTCAGATTGCAGATTGCTTTTTTATAAGCGAAAACACCGTAAAATACCACGTAAAGAACATATTCTCAAAACTGGGAGCCACATCCGTAACACAGGCAGTGTGGCTTGCAAGGGTTCTGGGAATCATTTAGGGCAAACTTCGAGTTTTATATTTGCAGCAGAAAAATTGGACCATTTATTTACACTGCCCCTAGGGCCTGCATCTGGGCAGCGGCAATTTTGTCTGCCGGGTCAATCTCCAGAACTGTCCTAAAATACCTTACAGCCTCATCCTTCTGGCCAAGTTTAAGGAAAAGGCAGCCAAGGTTGCTGATTATCTTTGTGTTTTCGGGGTCCATGGAAAGGGCATCGTTAAGGGAATCCTGGGCACCGTCCATGTCTCCGGTTTCCATCTGGCAGATTGCAAGCTCGTTCAGCGTGTCTGCGCTTTCGTCGCCACCTTCACACTCGCGGGCCTTTTCAAAAGCCTTAAGGGCATCCTCAAAGCGTTCAAGGCGGCGCAAACCCCAGCCCAAGAGGAACCAGGCGTTCCAAACTGCGGGATTGTCCTGCAAAAAGAGGCGCACTTCCTCCAGGCCTTCTTCTTCCTTGCCACCGGCAATAAGCTCGTAGGCATGGTGGAAGCGGTCGCTGGAAAGGTTTCTGCTGTCTATCTTGTTGATGATTTCCTGGGCACGCTCCTTTTTGTAAAGACCGTTTTCTCCCAAGTCTTCGTCTTTTGTGTCTGATGTTAGCGCAAGGAAGCTTTCAAAAGCACCCTTTGCATCCCCGTATTTGCGCTGCTTTAGATAGAAAAATCCTGCGTTAAAGAATGCGTCAGGAATTTCTGGCTCGCTGTCCATGGCATCTTTATAGTAGCCAAGTGCGGAAGAGTCGTAAGCGTCTGCGTCTTCGTCCATACCGTTCTTGCGGTAAGAGTCGGCCCTCTGGTCAAAGAAAATGGCCATGTTAAGGATTATTGCCTTGTCGGCAGGGTCAAGTCCGTGCAGGGCAGACCAAATTTCTTCTGCCAGTTCCCAGTCTTCGTTGCGGGTCTTAAGGACAGCGGCTTCACCCAGCTCCTTCTTGATGTTGGGGCGGGCTTCCATGATAATCTTTCGGTAATAGTCAAGATGCGCATTTCCCCTGTCATAGGCAAGAACCGTAAGTATGCCGGAAAGAATCTGCTCCTGGGTAAGCTCCTTAATGTCTATGCTTTCCGAAGCAGAGGCATCCTTTTTTTGAACAGGAAGCAGTATCTCCGGGTCAACCTGAATTGCATGGTCTGAAAGGGCAAAATCAGAAGGCAACTTTATAAAATAAACTGAGTCTAAGGGATTTACGGGATTCATTTTTCTTCCTTAAAAAGCGTGAAAATATAGCAAAACTTAAAAATATGGCTGCTTGCGATAATTCTGTTAACAGATGCCCCTGAGGAACCGGGCACAAACCCGGAACCAAGGCATTTCTTTATTGAGATGAACCGCTAGAGGCGCCCTGGGAATCTGCCTGGTTCTGCATTTCCTTGGCCGAAGCATCCAGTTCGTTCTTGCGCACGGAAGTAAGGTAATTGTTGATGTGAATCTTGTAGGAAAGCGTAACCGATTCCTCCGAAAACTGAATGTTTGCGGCAACAATATCCTTTCTGCCTTCAACTTCGCTGGTAGAAACGATGTGTCCCCTAAGGTTGATTATTTCATGCGGCTCGTCAAATTCAAGGTTAAGCAAAACTTCCTTGTCTTTAAGGAACTGGGGAAGCCCCAAAAGCAGAACCTTTGCACCACCAAAGGAAAGGTCACGCAAAATGCAGTGGCGAGGAACATTCTGAATAGAAATAATACTTTCTTCTTTTGGAATTCCAAGCTTTCTGCAAGAGTCCGGTGTAAGAATTATGCGGTCTTCCTTCCTCTTTATTGCGTTTGCGTTTGCATCGATCAGGTGGCCAATTTTTTCTATAAAGTCATCCGGCGGCTTCTGCGTGTAAATAACTTCAAGAACCGCAAGGTCGCGACTGTTCATATAGGAAGAAATCGTGCCAATCTTTCCGCTTATAAGGAAAGTCATCATCTGGCCGTCGTTCTGGTAAAAACAATAGCGCAAGTTTACGGCCGGAGCGTCCCTGCGTGCAAGCTGCTGGAAGGCGCTGCCCTTTGTGCCGATGATAATCTTTGCCTTTGCAAAGGACGTGGAGTTGATTATACAAGGCCACTGGTTGCCAGTACACTTAATGTAAATTTGGCGCGGATCCAAAGCCAGAGTATGCATAATGTCTTTTGTGAACGCTATTTCCGTATCACGGTATTCTTCGTAATAGCGTCCAATTTGTTGACTGGTTAAGACTGCCATAACCTATATAATAATGAATAATTCCTTACTTGTAAAGATTTAAATTAAATTTTGTCTTTTTTGTATTTTCTGGACCGCACTTAATTTGCAAACCCGCTTTCCAGGGTTCCGGGGGCCCTACCCCTCCATTGCCTGTGGCAACCCGCTGCGCGGGCCCTTCCAATCGGGGGTAGGATTTGTTTTGTAGAAGAAAAGCTTTCTTTACAAAGTGCAGGTGTCCAAAACTAGTAAATTTTCTGGATTTCCTCGTGCTGTTTCTCCAAAAGCTCCATTACATGGTCAATCATCTTCTGCTTTGGGTCAGCCTCGTCTTCCGGCAAAGAAGCAAGGTATTCCTTACGGAAAGGCTTACATTCTATTACAGGGCTTGCCGTAAAAATCATCTTGGCAGGGGCAACAAGGTCGTCCAGCATGTCCTCGTTCTGAATTTCAAGGATGCTGCCGTTAATGCTGACCAAAATCACAATGTCAAACATGCGGAGGTAGCTGTCTATCTCGCGCAAACCACGCTTTGTTTCCGGATGACCGGGTCTGTAGCGGGTTCCTGACGGGAAAACAAGAATAACCTGCCCCCTCCTCTTACAGTCATCCATGGCATGCATAGCGGCAAGGTTGATTTTTCTTGCCTTCTGCTCTTCTGCCTTGGCTTCCTCTTCCGTAGCGGCATTCTTTTCGTTGGTGTCCAGGCTGCGGGTAGGATAAATTACAACGCGGGTAAAACTTTCCGCAAAGGCGCGCACTATTGGGCTTGCCTCGTTAAGCTTCATACCGGCAATGGCAACAATTCTCTTGGAAAGGTCAGAAAGCTTTTCCTTGCCCGAATGCTCAAGCATGTAGCAAAAGGCGGGAAGGTCTGTATTGGAATAGTGCTCCATAAGGATAAGGCCACGCTTACCTGCACAAACCTCATCATAGAACTTTTCAAAATTCTCCGTACCCTCTAAGTGGCTCTCCGGCAGAGTATTGTCTTCCACGAGCGCATCCATAATCTTACGGGTCGTGGGATTCTCTTCCTGGTAAACATTCGTGCTGTCAATCTTAGCAGCCGCAACAGAAAGACTTGCAAGCTTCTTAAACGATTCACCGTAGCGCTCTTTAAGCGACATCTTTCTGACAGTTTCTTTTTCCATACGACTAACTCCGTTGTGTGTAATAGGGCATCTCTCGTGAATTTCTATTTTAAGTCGAAAAGGGCACAAAGGTCAATCAGTGGGCGGACCGATTCGAAGCTTTGACAAGAGCGATGTTACTGATTGTGTCTAGCAAACCAGTCTTTTATATCATCCTTGGACATTTTGCCAGACGCAACATTTATTCCAAAATCAATCAAGTCTTGCTGAGAGTATAACAAACCAACATTGTTCAATTTTAAGAACAACAAAGCCAAATGCACGCCAATCCTTTTGTTTCCGTCCGCAAAAGGATGATTTTCAATGAGCGAATAACACAATTGCGCAGCTTTGTCCAAAATAACAGGATAAAGTTCGTTTCCGCCAAAAGTTTGAAACGGAGCCTTCAGGGCGGAATCCAAAAGATTCTTGTCCCGAACCCCATCCATTCCGCCGGTTTTAAAATAAGCGAACTGTGAAGTTTTACGACTTGCTCATATTCAAAAAAAATCATTTTGCAAGTTCCCTATAAGCTTCCATATTCTGATTTATAAGAGAGTCTGAAAGTGCAAAAAGCTTTTCATCCGAAAATGTGGTGTACTGCGTTTCATCATCCAAAACGGTGATTACGACTTTTTTACCGTCATAACGCTCAAGAGAAGTATCACTTGTAAAAACTGTATTTCCTTTTACTGTTCCAATGGTTGCATACATTTTGACCACCTCCGGGAAGCATTATAGCATATTTTGACTTATTTTCAAAACAAGGCAAAGGGCTATCAGTGGGCAGCATCCAGCTTTTTCACAAAAAAATCCATGCACTCCCTGGCTGGCTCAGACAAATTCTCCATCTTCCTTATAAACTGCCGGTATTTCTGAAAAGTCTGCATTTCCTCCGTAATTGAATCGTCCGAAAACTCCGAAGGCTTCCCTGTAACAAGATACTCCACGCTAACACCAAGTACTTGGGCAATCTTAACCGCATTCTCTGCAGACGGCATCTTTGCAGCAGAAGAAAGATACTGGTCTATCGTCCTTCTGCTAATACCGCTTTTCGCAGCAAGTTCCTTAACCTTTATATCCTGAAAATCCAATTCGCTCTTCAAATTGTCCCTGAATGACATACGCACAGATTACCACACTATATAATTAAAAAGAATGCTTGTATTACTTATAAAGCAGGTATAAAATATAGATTATTCAAATAGAAGTAAATAAAAGATTTTACTTCTTTATAAGCAAGCATGTAGAAGGGAATTCTGTTAGGAGGATATGAGCATGATGTACAATGATTATATAACAAAAGAATATGATAATTTCTTTTCAAAAGAGACTTTTACATGGTTGCCATGGGTAGGACGCAATTATCCTTATGCACAAATCAAATTACTAATTATCGGCGAAAGTAATTACGACGACAACCCTGACAAAATCGAAAAAGACAGAAACTTTACCCGAAAGGTTATTGATGATTTTCAAATTAGCTTTGCTAAAATGAACCAGACATTTAAGGGATTTGATAAATTGTTAGATTTGAAATCCAAAGAGGAGATTAGAAACTTTTGGTCCAACGTTGCATTTTATGATTTTGTTCAAAGGGCAATGCTGTGGTGGGAAGATAAACATGGTAAGTCCAATACAGAAAAACCAACACCTGATGATTGTCGAAAAGGGATTGTAACTTTTAACTCCATAATAGATATACTTCAGCCTGATTTTGTTTTGTGCATTGGAGTAAAATCCTTAGATCATGTGATAAAATTTAACGATCCAAATATAAGTAGAGTATTTGATCATGATAAAATCGGAAGTGCATACCCACGAGAAGTAAAACTTCAAAATGGATGTAAAGTTTTGGCCGTTAACCATACGAGCAATCAGATAAGCAATAGCGATATTGAAGAGTGGCGAAAATTAATATATCAAAAATTTCCGGGGCTAAAAAGCTTTATTAATGATATAAAGTATTGTGAGTCCGAAAATGACCTTGACATGAACAATGCGTATAGTGACCACGAAGAAAAACGCCAGTCAAACAGCTACGATAACGATGATGAAAACGACTACGACTGGTCCAGTGGCTCAAATGACGACGATGATGAAAGCAACGACTGGTCTAGCGACTCGGACGACTCTGATGATGATAACGATGACGAAAGTAACAACTGGGCTAGCAACTCAGATGATGATGAAGACAACGAATGGTCTAGCGATTCGGACGACGATGATGATGATGACGACGAATGGTCTAGCAACTCGGACGATGATGACGATGACGACGACTGGTCCAGCAACTCGGACGATGATGACGATGACGACGACTGGTCCAGCAACTCGGACGATGATGACGATGACGACGATGATAGTGACGACTGGTCCAGCAACTATGATGATAGCGATGGCGACGACTGGTCTAACGACTCTGATGATGATTGGTCAGATGATGACAACGATGATTATAAAAACTGGTGAAATAAAACAACATCTCCAAAAGTAAGATAGGCATATGAACGTGAATCCTATCTTACCTGCTTTACAGCAGGAAGGAAGCCTAAACTATCCCCTTCTTCTGCTATTTTTATGGTGAAAAACAAAAATGCAGCATAAAAAAGCACGGCAGGCACTGGAGGGGCGCACGAAGTGCGTTGCAGAGCAATGGAGTGGGCAGGGACCCACGGAACCCCGCAAGCGCCACCCACAAGGAATATTAGGCTGCTAAAGAAATACCAGTCCCAAAATCAACTGCCGCAAAAAATTCAGAAGGCTAATTACTAACACTACCCTAAGCAAGTTCACTTGGAAATCAATTTTGTGTGCAGCGGAAGGCAAATCTGGCTGAAGCTCGCATTGGAGCGGAACGTACCCGGCAGCGTAGCTTCAAGCCGCACAGCGAGTTTAATTTCCTATTCCGCGACACCGCGGGGTTCAGACGGATTTGACTGGGAGCGGAACACAAAATTGATTTCCAAGGTGACTCCGATTAACGCATTGAACAGCAGCGCGTAATTTGTTATAGTGTTATAATATGGCAGAATTATTGGCACCCGCCGGAAATGTAGAAGCTCTTGACGCCGCTATCGGGGAAGGCGCAGACGCAGTTTATTTGGGACTCAAAAGCTTTAACGCGAGAATGCGTTCTTCCAACTTTGCTTGGAGGGAATTTGAGGGCACGGTTCAAAGCCTGCATTCACGCGGAAAGAAGGTTTACGTTACCGTGAACACTGTCTGCGAAGAAAGCGAAACTGAACGCCTCTACCGCTTTTTGGCCTACCTGAACGACGTTGGGCCGGACGGTCTAATAGTGCAGGATTTTGGGGTTGCCCGCATGTGCCAGGAATTCTTTCCCAAGCTGGAACTCCACGCGTCCACCCAGATGAACGTGGAAAGTGCAGCAGCGGCAAACGTCTTGCAGAAGCAGGGCTTTAAGCGCGTTGTTGTAGCAAGGGAACTTGGCCTTGACGAAATTAAGTCAATCAAGCAGAACACCACTGCAGAAATAGAAATGTTCGTACACGGTGCCTTGTGCGTAAGCGAAAGCGGTCTCTGCCTCTTTTCCAGCTTCCTTGGCGGAAAGTCTGCAAACCGCGGCCAGTGTGCACAGGCATGCCGCCGCATCTACACAGCGGAACTTACCAGCGGAGACAACAAGGGCTACTACTTCTCCCCCTGCGACCTTCAGCTTTTGGAGCACATCCCCGACCTTATGGAACTTGGCGTAGACAGCTTTAAAATAGAAGGAAGAATGAAGAGCGCCGAATACGTAGGTGCCGTTACAGCCGCCTACCGCTACGTAATGGACCACTGGAAGGAAGACAAAAAGGGTTCCATTGCGGAAGGGAAGCGCATCCTAAGCACAGACTTTGCCCGCAGCAAAACCGACTATTGGTACGGATTTTCTTCTGAAAAAGACGGAATCGAAAACGCTGGTCAAAAGATTCTCAACCCTTCACAGGCCGGAGGAACTGGCATTTACCTTGGAAGAATTCAGGAAATACGCCCGGTTACCAAAGAAGAGCTTGAAAAGGCACAGGAAAACCTTGCCGCAGGAACGGAAGCAAAAAGAATACAGATGGCCTTTTTGGGAGGGGGAAGCTACGACCCGGACGCAGGAGACAGCATACGCTTGCACCGCAGGGACGACACTGGCCGCGAGTCACACAAGGTCCGCGTTGTTACCATTGACGAAAAAGGCCGCCGCTGGATAGACATTCCTTCTGATTTTAAGAGGCAGGATAACGTTTACCTCTTGCAGACAAAATCCATGTCCAAAAGGTACAAGCGCGTACTGCCCCAGGATTTGTCCAAGTTCAAAAAGCAGCCCGGTGGGGAAACACTTCCGGTTATGGATTTAACGCCAGCCGCAAAAAATGAGCTTGACTGGTTCCCGGAAGGACTTTATGTGGGCGTTTCTTCGGTTCAAGACGCATTTGTGGTACAGGCCCTGCATCCTGTCCGCCTCCTGCTTGAACTGAATTCAGAAACATCATACGACCTTATCAAAAAGGACAACGGCACTACACCGCTTCTCCCCTTCAGCAAAAAGATGGTCTTCATATCGCTTGACCCTTACGCACCGGAAGCTTCATACGCAGACCTTGAGCAAAAGATAGATGCCCTCATACAAAAAGGCTACCTGAATTACGTGGTAAACAACCTTGCCCACCTTGCAATCCTTAAAAAGCGGGTAAAAAAAGACGGACTTCACCTTATGGCAGGCCCCTACCTTTACACCTTCAACCGCTGGGCAGTTAGCTTCTTGGAAAACCAGGGGCTTATGGCTTTGCAGATGCCCTATGAAAATTCAGAGGCAAACCTTTCACAAACATTCCTTTCTGCAAAAGAAAGAAGCCGCGTACTTGTGCCGGTCTTTGCCTACCCTTCACTTTTCCGCATGAGGTTCAAGCTGCCGTCTGACTATGAATTCACCTACTTCTCGGACAAGCAGGAAATGGAATTCAAGGTGAACTCCACCGATGACGGTTCATTCGTAATGCCGGAATTCCCCTTTAGCATACTGGACAAAATCCCCGCCCTCAATTCAAACGGCTGGAACCGCATGCTGATTGACTTCTTCAAGACCCGCGTCCTTAAAAGCAACATGCGCGACCTAATCTCCATGATGCGCAACAGCACAACCGTACAGGATTCAAGCAGATTCAACTGGAAGGACGGCTTCTACAACGAAGACAAAATGGAAGCATACAAGGCAGTTGCAGAACGCGAAAAGGCAGAAAAAGAGGCCGCTGCAAAGGCAAGGCGCTTTTACGGACCAAAGACTACGGCAAAAAAGGAAAGGTCCCGCGCAGACAACAAAAGCTCCAACCGAAGCTTTACAAAAAGGGCAGAACGCAAGGGCTTCAACAAATAGCAATCTGGCAGAAAGTCTTTAGGACGGGAGTCCTTCATGCTCTACCATTTTACCTTTTGGCTAACTCGACCAACATGCCTCTGCGCCACCGCCCTTCCAGGCTTCGCTAACGCTCATCCCCGCGCAAGCGCGTGGACTAAAGGCCTTCCACGGCGGCGTAGGTTCTTGGGCTTTCGCTTTGCAAACAAAAAAGTTGTCATTCTGAGCTTGACTCAGAATCTATAAATGTTAGCGGTTGGTGACTCGCAGCGTAGCTTCCAGCGGCACAGTCGAACCATGGTTGGTGACTCGCAGTGCAGCTTCCAGTGGCACAGTCGAACCATGGTTGGTG
>Ga0256404_1003361_pt1 | contig 32853 bp, 31 predicted proteins | sample RumenRJG_01DNA_FD_185990 | JGI IMG/M metagenome (GOLD analysis project Ga0256404, IMG submission 185990) | Bovine rumen microbial communities from Lethbridge, Alberta, Canada - RJG_01 | ecosystem: Host-associated > Mammals > Digestive system > Stomach > Rumen | place: Canada: Alberta | collected...
GGTTCCCATGGTATCAGAGAGAACCTGAGAATCGGATGAGTTCGGAAAGATCTGCAGTTTTGCTGTAAGAGTCTGTTTCAAAAGAAGGCCTCCAGTGTTATTAACACTGGACCAAGTATAACAAAAGCACTGTCCAAAAGTACGGACAGTACTCAGTGTTTCACAAGGATTATTTGGCACTATAGGAAAGGAGGAAGGCGCTCCTCCCACGACTGAAGTCACGGGTTTCCGCGCCTATATTAGAATGAAACTTTCAATCGCATTCTTGCAGCTTCTTCCAACGGGAAGTCTGGAAGGAAACATGAAAAAGGGGATCAAAGCCTGCCTACAGGCAAAAGAAAACGGCGCGGACATTGCGTTATTTCCGGAAATGTGGAGCTGCGGATATGCCTTTCCGCATGAGACTGCAGGTTTACGGGAGTGCGCTGTTCCCTGTGATGGCTCTTTTGTGAAACAATTTTCAGAGCTGGCGGCAGAGTTGGATATGGCAATAGCCATCACTCTTTTGGAGCAACACGAGCCGAAACCGAGAAATACGGTTTGTCTTTTCGACCGGCATGGCAAACTGCAATATCGTTATTCCAAGGTCCATATCTGCGATTTTGGGGAAGCAGATGACGAAAGCGTCCTGGATGCCGGCGACACCTTTTTTGTTGCAGACCTAGACGCGAAAGAAGGAACCATAAAGGTCGGCTCAATGATCTGTTACGACAGGGAGTTTCCGGAAAGCGCGCGAATTCTGATGCTGAAAGGCGCGGAGCTCCTTTTAGTTCCAAACGCCTGTCCGATGGAACTGAACCGTCTCGCACAGCTTCGGGGGAGAGCCTATGAAAACATGCTGGCCATCGCCACTTGCAATTATCCGTCTCCCCATCCGGATTGTAACGGCCATTCTACCCTTTTTGATGGCGTTGTATATCTCCCGGAGCTTTCCGGTTCGAGAGATACATGTGTGCTTGAGACAGATGAAGGAGAAGGTGTGTACATGGCAGAGCTGGATGTAGACATGCTGCGGGATTATCGCCGTCGTGAAGTGTGGGGACTCAAAAATCGTCGCCCGGAACTGTATGGTGAAATATCAGAGAAAAGATGTGTTTAGGAGCACATATTCCCGTTTATTGAGATCTCGATAAATCGCCATTTGTAAGGAAAAAATGAAGTAGTACTTAGTGCAGAAGGAGCTGATGACAGATGCTGATGACGGTACTTTCCATCATCGCAAATATTGCGTATTTTGTTGTTCTGAATTTGAACATTTATACGGACCGGGCAATGATGCCGAACGGGGAGGTACGGGAATGGCATCGCAGCCCGATAACAAGACTAAGTATTGCTGATCAGTCATTCCTGATATGTCTGCAAATTGTTCTTGCCGTTGTCAGTATCATAACAAGTGTCCTGTTTCTGTTTGGAGTACGCAATAAAATAATCAGAACAATACAGTTGGTCAGCGTAATAGGATCAACAATCGTATTTATTATCATCATGATTGTAACCTCTAATTTGCATGTTAAGTATGCATGAGGCGGACAATTACAAATTCGGTTTATCGGTCAGCCTATCTTCTTGACCTGCGGTCAAGAAGCATCGCGGGCCTTCAGCCCGCTCAATTCCGGTTTTTCGGGATGTCGATAAATCGGTGTTTATGGAGGAGTTATGGGAGTAAGAACAGACTTAGGAACGGTCGGAAATGATCTGTGGTCGAATACACATGTTTTTATCCGTCCGCTCAAAACGGAGTCCGATTTGATCTATGCAGCCTATGATTGCCAACTTGACGACAAGCAAAAAGAATTGGTCAATCCTGCATGGTATTCTATTGGTAGGGCATATCTGTTCCGAGAAGACAATTATCCCTGTATCATATACGACGAACAAATGATGCCGATTGGATTCATCAATCTTTGCAAGTGGCTTGGCGAAGGCGATGCTTATACTTGGAGTTTTTATATTGACAAAAGATATCAAGGAAAAGGGTATGGAAAAAGCGCCGCTGAAGCAGCGGTTCGGCTTCTGAAAGCTGCAAATCCTGACAAACCGATCAAACTTGCAACGGAAAAGGACAACATAAAAGCACAGTGTTTGTATCAATCACTGGGGTTCTGTCTATTATCGGAACTCGACGGAGATGATATTGTATTTGGTTTATGAATTCTCGTTTGCAGAGGTCAGCATGCAAGGTGTTAAATGGTTATTTTTTGATTTGGGATCAACTTTACTAGATGAATCCCAAGTATACGAAGATATATTCAGAAAGATAGCGATTTCGGCAAATGTATCTGAAGCAATCGTTAATCAAAAGGCAGTAGCATTTTATAAGCAGAACAAAAGAGGGGATAAGGAAGTAGCGCGGTTCTTTAATGTTTCATTTCCCGAATGGGAACCAAAGCTTGAAGTACTTTATGCCGAAACAAAAATGCTGCTTAAAACATTACATGATAAGTACAAGATAGGCATTATCGCTAATCAGCTTCCAGGTACTGAAGAGCGTCTTCAAGCTTTTGGAATAAGAAAGTACATTGATGTAATAGCGGCATCATCTGATGAAGGAGTTGCAAAGCCGGACAAAAGACTGTTCCAAATTGCACTTGAGAAAGCGGATTGTGCTCCAGAACACGCCATAATGATAGGCGATCGCATCGATAACGATATCGTTCCAGCAAAAGAGATAGGAATGAGAACAATTTGGATTAAACAGGGCCCCGGTAGATATTGGGAAATAAGTTGCGAGAAAGAAACTCCAGACTATGAGGTGTCTAGTTTGAGCGATTTGTTAAAGATCCTATAAATCAAATATATGAGTTCGCAGAAAGCGTTCCTGAGAGAACGAGCATCATTTTCTTCACTAGTACTGCGTCCCTAAATGTTCCGCAAGGATCCTACGTACAGCTGAATGGGTGGCTTGGTCTGCATGAAGAAAACAATCTCGTCGTGTATGGAGAGCTTACTGTCAACGGGAATGCAGTCCTCTATTGGGAGCAGGAGGAGGTCCATCCGGTTTTGGAGATCCGGGACGGAGGGAGCATCCACGGACCGATCTCTTTTTACACAGAGCATGGTCAGCCGGAAGAGATGATCCAGGGCATCGATGTGAATCCCTCACGCTTTTCTTACGATGGGTGGAGTTACACCTACTCTTTCTCTTGAGAAACCTGGAATCCATCTCTGATGATTAACGATTCGGAATCTCATCAGGGAAACACAAAACTTAAAGGAAAACAAATTAGGCAGGACTAGAATTGAGCCCCCGATACTGGTTTAACCGGTATCGGGGGCTCATATCATTTTGTTTGTGTCTTATAACTCATACATCGGTAGCGAAACTAAATCCGGCTCCCTTTCCTAGACGCACCTCGTCTTTTGTCAGTTCCTGCATCAGTTCTCGATCATAGTTGACGCCAATCCGGGGCTGTTCCTCGATGATCAGCGTGTGTTCGGTATCAGCTGTGACCGGTTCCCACCCTATGATGTCTTTGTCATTGGGGTCTCCTGTGTGGAGAAAACTCCCCAGGGATTCGACGATCAGCTTCTGAGCTTTTTCTGTATATTCTGTATTCACTACAGCTGGAGCGGTATCTGCGTTGTCAAAGATCAGCGGGATATCACTGCTGTGCCACGGTATCCGTCCACCGTCGATCGAGGCATCAAGGGCATACATGTATACCCATACCTTTCCGCCGTCCATTGCTCTCTGCCTTGAGTATCTTGAGGTGGGCTCCCGGAAGGTGCTGTCGCAGAAGAGAAGATCTACGGGATTTCTGTTCGGGTATGCTTCCTTAAAGAGGCCGATAAGTCTGTCAGCATCTTCCTCTCCCAGTTTATCCACGATCATCTGCCGTCCTTCTTCTTCGGAAAGTTGGTCTCTCCGAATCCCTCTGTTGACAAAGGCGTTTCCTTCTCCGAAGACGGAACCGATAATGAGAGGAACGCGGATGGTTTCCTTTCTGAAGCCTACGTGGAAAGGATTACCCGTAAATTCACCATTGCGATACGGCATGCATCCCACACATTTCCCCTGCTCCCTCAGGCGAGGGCTAACCTGCATGTAGGCGTAGGAAAGTGCGGTAAAAGGAACCGCTTCGAGTTCCTTTATCGTGCTGCATCCGAGGTATTTCATCATCTCTTCGACGCATTCCTTCGGTTCCTCAAGAACCTCTGCGTCATGGAGCGAAAGGATGCCGCTCATAATGACGGCCTTGTGATATAAACCGTCCGCTGCAGGCATGGAGAGGAGGGTGGATACTTTGCCGCCTCCTCCGGATTGTCCCATGATGGTCACATTGTTCGGATCTCCGCCGAATTTGCCGATATTGTCTCTTACCCACTTCAAAGCTTCAATGATATCGAGCTGACCGTTGTTGCCGGAGTTGTAGTACTCCTTTCCGTAGGAAGAGACATCCAGGTAGCCGAAAATGTTCAGACGGTGGTTGATCGATACGAAGACGCAGTCGTTATGTTTTGCAAAATTGAGCCCGTCGTAGAAGGGGGCTTCTATCGAAGAACCGTCACTGAAACCGCCGCCGTGGATCCAGACGAGGACAGGCTTTCTTTCATCGCTGTTGATGGATGCGGTCCACACATTGAGATTCTGGCAGTTCTCACCCTGCACCCAATATCTGTGAGGAATGAGAAGGTGATCTCCGGACGGAGGGGTGAAATGGAGAAGAGGGCTCACACATCCGTAGACGGAACAATCATGTACCTTTTCCCACTTCTTCGGGGGATGGGGAGCATGGAATCTTTCCGCTTCCGCATAGGGAATACCTTCGAAAACATACATGCCGTCATATTGGAATCCGCGGACTTTCCCGTACACCGCTTCCACGATGTTCTTATCTCTGTCAAAAACAAAAGGCTTCAACATGGAAAGCGACCTCCTCAATTATTTGAACAAGCGTTTCATATAATCTCTTGCACTGCATCTCCATACATCCCATTCGTGATAACCGGGATAGGAAGCGTACTCGAGATGGTATCCTTTTTCGATCAGTTCCTTTACCTGGGGTTCGGTATAGGCGTGTCTTGGGTCGTCGGTTCCGCAGGTTATGAACGTAACTTTCATCGTGGAGTTGAAATGCTCCGGCGAAGAGAACAGTTCGTCGTAGTGAGGTGCGTCAGACTGAGACATCTTTCCGTTGGGGAGCAGGAAGAAACTTCCCGGAACGGTGGAAATATTGGTTACTGAGAAACCGGCTCCGGCACTGAACTGTCCGAGATTCGCGAAACAATCCGGATGGCCGTGAGCGATCTGTCGGGCCATGGATCCTCCCGCGGATAAGCCTGCCATGGCACGATAGTTTCTGTCTGCTATGGTGCGGTATTTCTGATCGATGAACGGAACGATTTCACTGCACATGATCTCCGGGAATCCCTTGTCCACGAAGGTGCCGTCTTCCAGTTCCTTCGGAGCAGCGAAGGCGCTGGAGACGATGATCATCTCTTCGCATTCGCCGGAGGCGATCAGATTGTCCGCGATCAGATTGATCTTTCCAAGCAGGAACCATCCTGTTTCGTTCTCACCGCCGCCGTGCAGAATGTGCAGGACAGGGTATCTCTTGTCGGATTTCTCGTAACCGTTAGGCGTATATACCCAGAGGTTCCTGTATCTGCCTGTTGCCTCGCTCTTCATGATCTCCATGTGGATCGTACCGTGCGGGACATCCTTCAGAAGATAGAAGTCGGTATCTTCCTTCGGAACCTCAAAGAAGTTCAGAACATTATTTGCGCCGAATCCGAAGGGCATGACAGGGTTGAAGGTCATCACGCCGTCGACGATGAACACGCAGAAATGGAATCCGTCACGGACTTCATCCAGAACGGCTCTCCAGTATCCGTCTTCGACTTTTTCAAGGTCATACCTTCCCTGCATGGAACCGCCGATACCGGCAATCTCGACCCGTTTTGCGTCCGGAGCGAAAAAGGAGACTTCCGCTTTTCCGTTTTCCAGGATCTTCACCCCCGGCTCTCTCTCAAAGGGGAGGCCGGTCCCGCCGAATCCGGGGAAAGGCAGTGCAATCTTGGCGCCGGCAGCAGGATCAATGGGCGTTTTGAAGGTGGGGATCTCCATCTTTTTCTGCACGCAGTCGAAACTGAGCATATGGGCATTCAGGGCCTGGTTTTCTCTGAGTTCTTTTTCCATAGTCGTACATCCTTTCTGAAGTGGATTCGTTTGATTACAATCGGACTTTTCTGCATTTGCACTCATGGATCACGGGCGGGAGATATTCATGCAGCATGTCCTTGGTGTTGGTCAGCAGAAGATCGCCGGAGCGTTCTCCGCAGCGGATCAGGACGTCGGACACCGACCAGCCGTTCAGCCATTTGATGATCAGATGCAGGGAACCGTCCTCGAGAAATTCACCGCAGCACGCTACCCTCGTGAGCCCGGAAAGCGGATTCTCTACGTCCTGGATGATCCACCTGCCATCTAGACCGAAAAGAAAATCCTTATCGCGGTTCAGCCTCAGAAGCACTGCATCGTTCCGGGGACGCAGTTCAAGAGCAACGGTCTCAGGATTGCGGGAACGGTCATGGAAGAGGTACCAGAAATCCATGTTTCCCGGCGCCACTTCGATATAAGGAACAAAGGAGCCTTCGGTCATGATATAGGTGCCGAACAGTTTGTGTGCGCTGTCGGGGATCTCCGAAGCGGGAAGTGCGGGGATGGATCTGGATGCGCAGAAGTCCTTCAGAGAGCGGTATGCGATCGGATCATCAGGTAGAGGAGCGTTTCCTATTTCTTCCATGAAATGCTGGATCGCGAGGATGCAGCGGTTGCATCCTTCAGGATCTCTGCCGGACTGGTGGATCGCTGCCACGGCGTTTTTCTCAGGCCAGATGATACAAAGCTGTCCCTGTCCGCCGTCAAAACGGAACATGCCCGGCGTGGTATTGAGCCATAGCTGCCATCCGTATCCTGCAGAGGAGTTGTCCGCATTATGCACCGGACCGTTTTCAACCTGAAGGGACGTTGCTTCTTTCATCCAGGAGGGGGCGATCAACTGTCTTCCGTCAAACGATCCGCCTTGAGCATACAGCATCCCCAGACGGAGGTTGGCCTCCGTTGTTGCGCAAAGTCCCGGTTCTGCTGTCCGTCCGTCAGCAAAGGACTGCCATATGATCTCCTCGTCCTCGATCCCGATAAAACGGAAAAGATTCTGTTTCAGATAGGAGACCATATTCTGTCCGGTCACCTTTTCCACAACGGCCCCGAGCATGGAAGCTCCGGTCGTGTTGTAGAGGAAAGTTGTTCCGGGTTTGTGAACGATCTTCGCGGAGAGAAAATTCTCGAACCATAAATCATCCAGACGCGGCATGCCGTCCGTGCCGGAAGACATGCTCAGCAGATCGCGCAGCCGAACCTCTTCCATTCCGGGCTGAATCTCGATCCCCAGTTCCCTGATCTCATCCCTGAAGATATCGACGATGTGATCCTCAACGGAAACAAGACCCTGGGTGACAGCGAGACCGACGGCAGTGGCGGTATAGCTTTTTCCGAGACTGTGGCAGGAATGGGGAATGTTCGGGGCATATGGCTCCGTGAACGACTCACATATCACATCTCCGTCAACGGAAAGGAGAAATCCGTGGACCTCATTCCCCAGCGAATGAAGTTCCCTGAGAAGTTTTTCTGTTCTCTGGGAGGAAATACCATGCTGTTCCGGAGAGGTTCTTTTCAGCGTTTTCTTCATGGGTGCCTCCAATAGTTATAGTATGATTCTATTATATACAACTTCGTTCCGATTACGATAGTGTTATCCGTAAAGATGTTTATAGTTGTCTATTAATAATGGTGATATTTGTACGTAATTTGCGGGGATGATCGTCAAAACATATAATGTTTTCAGCAACAAAACGGAGAGAGCATCATGAGAATCAATCTGATCGACAAAGAACTGCCCCAATTTAAGGCGAACCTTCATTCGCATACCACCTACAGCGACGGGAACTTCACACCGCTTCAGTTGAAGGAGCACTACAAAGCCAACGGGTACAGTGCAGTCGCGTTCACGGACCATGATATCTTTGTTTTTCATGACGAACTGAAAGACGAGGGATTCATTCCACTGCACGGATATGAGATGGAGATCACGGAGGAAGGGGAGATCTTCGACCTGTGCCGGGCATGCCACCTTTGTTTTATTGCGTTGGATGAGAATAACAGGACACCGGTTTGCCTGCATCACAGTCAGTATATGTTTGCGGGAGCGATCACACACTTCAGCGAAATGGCTCCATTCGAAGGGGACTACATCAGGGAGTACAGCCCTGAATGTATCAACGACATCATCGCGAAGGCGAAAAAGGCAGGTTTCTTTGTGACCTATAATCATCCCGTATGGTCTCTGGAGAGTTATCCGGAGTATTCCCGGTACAGAGGAATGGACGCCATGGAGATGTTCAATTATCTGTCGATCGTGGGAGGCCTGGATGAATTCAATCATCAGGCATATGACGATCTTCTCCGACTGGGACTGGATCTCGGATGTACCGGAAATGATGACAATCACAACTCCGAACCCGGAAATGAAACATTGGATTCCTGTGGCGCATGGACAATGCTGAATGCGCCTGAACTGAGTTATTCCGCCCTCACAGGAGCTCTCAGGGCAGGAAGATACTATGCTTCCATGGGACCGGAGATCCGCTCTTTATATGTGGAGGACGAAAGAGTATATGTGGAGACCTCGGACTGCACCGGGATCAGTTTTTCGACAGGAAGCCGACATACGGCAAAGGTGAACGCACCCGATGGCAAAACAGTAAACAGCGCCTCCTTCCTGATCGATCCGCATGACGGGTATTTCCGCATCACGGCTGAGGACGAGAAAGGAAAAAGAGCGTACTCAAGGGGATATCACCTGGATTTGCTCGGATGAGTCGGTTTTTCCTGAGAAGAAAGTGATGTATAATAATTACAATCTGAGCGATGGGAGATTAGGATGAAAAGAATCACAGCGATATTGCTGACAGTTATACTTTGCTTTTCTCTTGTTTCCTGCGGACAGCAGGCGGAGAAGCCCCATGATTTCCGCAACGTGGACTGGGGGATGTCCCAGAAGAAGGTGGCGGACGCGGAGGGGACCGACTATCTGTATGCCGACGAATCCCTGATGTATTTCTCCGGAGAGATGCTTGGACAGCCGGTAGAGATCTATTATGAGTTTGAGGATGACAAAGTATTCAGCGCAGAGTGCAAATATGTCATTCAAGACGGCATGATTCTTTCGGACTGCATCGACAATTATGTATCCCTTCGGGAACAGCTGATCGAGCTCTATGGAGAACCGAATGAAGAGGACTACCACGTGTGGAAGTCTGAGGAGGACAGGGAAACATACGGACAGGATAAGGAGCAGTTGCCGATTTATTATCAGGTTCTTACCTATTACAACAGCTGGAACACCGATACCTGTTTTATGGAACTGAGCCTGGATTACAACAACCTTCAGATCGGACTCATCCTGAGAGCATCACAGATCGTCACAGAGGAAACAGAATAATCTATTATTGAGACAGATTCGGAGAGCTCCGGATCTGTTTTTGTATACAAAGGTAGGTTAATCGCGTAACCTTCCCTGGGATATAATGAGAACACGGATCAAGCAAAATGAGGAATGGAGGATCAACATGGGTTTCTATGAAGAGCACCTGGAGCCGATGCTCCGGAAGACAGCAAAAGTCATCGAAGAGACGCCCGCCATGCAGAGTATCGTGAACGGGACGATGACGATGGATCAGCTACGCTATTATTACCTGCAGGATTACGCCTATCTTCTGGACTATACGAGGGTGTGGGCGACTGCACTTGGAAAGTGCGACACATTTTCCGAGATGAAAGATATGCTGGTCATCATCAACGACGTCGTAACGGCGATCGATTACTACCGTGATCACTGGACGGAGGAGATCGGAGTCACCCCGGAGGATATGGACTCGGTGATTATGGGCGAAGGAAAACGCAGCTACACGGCTTACTTGTCTCATATTGCCCACACATGTGATCCCACCGGACTCGTCTGCGCGGTCTTCCCCTGCGGGATCATGTATACCTACTTCGGTGAGGATCTGATGCCGAAGTGTAAGCTGCCGAAGGACAACCTGCTGTACCAATGGCTGGAATACTATACGACGGATCATTACAAGCAGGAGGCTGCGAACAAGAAGGCGATTCTGAACAAGCTTTGCGAGGGAAAGAGTGAGAAAGAGATCAAAAAGCTGATGACGATCGTTGCTACTTCCTGTAACTATGAGATATGGCAGTGGACAGATGCTTATTGGAACAATACCACTTGGGCATTGGATGAGATCTTTCCGCAGGAGTAACGGAAACAATTGATCGTCTTCCCCTTTTGGGGAGAAAGGAGTGCACCATGAAAAAGTGGATAGCCATTTTGCTGGCGATGCTTCTGCTTGTTTCCTGCAGTGGCAAAGTCGAAACAGAGAAGCCTGGCGTAACGGAGAAACCGGTCGTATATCCTCCCACTTCACCTGAACAGACTGGTGGAGAGGCTGGTGCGCCTGAGACCGACCAGCCGCCTGAGGGTATGACAGTCAAAGAGGAAACACTGGCTTACCGGTACGGTATGGACGGATACGAGGATCTCAGAGTTGCTTTTCTCGGCTGCATGTCGGACGGCAGAGATCTGGACGATATACTGGCGCGTGCCGGCAAATGGCCGGGCTTCGCTCTGCTGAACGAGATCACGGAGAATGATATCGTCTATGGGCTTTGCAACGGCTTTGCGAATAATGTGTATCTGATTATTCCTGCATTTGATACCGACCTCAGAGTAGGAAAGTACAGCTGGTTTGCCAATGAGATCGTGGAGGAATGGTATAGCGCGGACAGTTCTGATCCGATTCTCTTTATAGAGACGGCGGACGGTATGGATGTGCTCAGCAGGATCGAATATGTCCGGCACTTTCAGAACGGCGAATCGAGCGAAGGCTTCATGGATGCCGGTCTCAACGTCATGTCTGGTAAACTGAGGACAGACTATCATATGGGTATCGTTGATGTTACTCCATACGACAAGTTTTCCTCCGAGGAGATCCCCTTCTATCAGCAGTTTTTCTTCGATTCTCTTCAGGAGGTAGCTGAAGTCAGCAGTACGCTTGAAAAAGGAGGGTCGCTGACCGCCATGGAAGAGATGGTCCACGAAGGGAACACATATGCGGTGTATGATCTTTCTGACGCAGCCGGCACAAGTCATACCCTGTACGCCATACGGATTGATCCGGATTCCGGGCACAGAAAGATCATTTATTCGACGAACTACAAGGATTGGTATACCGCCGGAATGGGATAAGCATGTTTAGAGCCTTGGAAGATCATGATCTCCCAAGGCTCTTTGTCGAATCATCCGGCATATTTGAAATTGCCGGATATGGCATATAATAGTGGCAATAATAGTTTATATTTAAATCGCTATATGTACAGGGCATGATCTGTTTCATGCCGGAAGGAGGAAGACATGGTGTATCTTTTGTACAATCCCCTGGCCAACAACTCTAAAGGAGAACAGGATGCCAGACAATGGGCGGCTGAAAACAATGTGGAATGCAAATTTACCAGCCTTCTGGAGATCAAGGATATGAAAGCCTTTTTCGACGGGCTGAAGGAAGATGATGCAGTGATCCTGACCGGCGGGGACGGGACGCTGAACCGCTTCGCAAACGACGTGTATGGTTATGAGTTCAAGATCCCTGTGGACTATGTCAAATGCGGAAGCGGAAATGATTTTTACCGCGACAACGAAAAATATGTGAAAAACGGAAGAATCGATCTGAGGCCATTTCTCAGGAATCTTCCTCTTATCACAGTGAAGGGAATCCAGAGGAGATTCCTCAACGGGATCGGGTACGGACTGGATGGGGAGACCTGCAGGGTCGGAGACATTCAAAGGGCGACATCCGACAAACCGGTCAATTATACCAATATCGCGATCAAACTTCTCCTGGGAGGCTACAAACTCAATAAAGCCACCGTCACGGTGGACGGAGAGACGAATAAATACGAGAACGTGTGGCTCGCGTCTACGATGAAAGGAAGGTTCTACGGCGGGGGGCTGATGGTCGCTCCCGACCAGGATCGCTTTGATGAGGAGGGACTGGTTTCGGTGGTGGCTCTCTACAAAAAGAGCAGACTTCTCACTCTGATGCGTTTTCCGTCTCTCAACAAAGGAGAGCATGTCAAGAAGACCGACTGGGTCACGGTGAAACGGGGAAAAAACGTGACGGTATCTTTTGAGCAGCCCTGCGCACTACAGATCGATGGGGACGTGATTGAGGATGTTCTCACTTACACGGTCGAAGCTGGTATCTGATATGGAAAGATATGATGTGATCGTCATCGGCGCAGGCAATGGCGGCCTTGCGGCTGCCTGCAAGGCGCTGAATGCCGGAAAGACGTGTCTGGTGTGTGAAAAGCACAACATTCCCGGCGGGTTTGCCACCAGTTTTGTAAGAGGCAGGTTTGAGTTTGAAGCTTCGCTTCACGAATTCAACGGGATCGGTACACCTGAGGAACCGGGAAGCACCAGGATCCTGTTTGAAGAGCTGGGTGTGGCGGATAAGATCGAATGGGTCCACTTGAAGGACGCCTATCACCTGATCTCAGCCGAGGAGGGATACGATTATGTAATGCCGTTTGGAACGGAAGCGTTCGCAAAGGCAAACAACCAGCTGCATCCGGAGGGAGAGAAGTACATCAGGGATTTCTTCGCGCTTGCCCAGCAGATCAGGGACGCGATGGATTATCTCAGCGCTTCAAAGGGCAGGCCGGATCCTCAGGTCATGATGGAAAAGTATCCGGATTATCTGGCGTGCGGATCCTACTCCGTGAATGAGGCTTTTGAAGCCCTCGGCTACCCCAAGGAGATCGTCGACAATCTCAATACCTACTGGTGCTATCTTGGAGCGGATGGGGACAATCTGAGTTTTCTCCATTACGCGAACATGATCTACAGCTATTTTTCAAAAGGGGCTGTGATCCCGAAGTACCGCTCACATGAACTGTCCCTCGCTTTCGAGGAGCGGATCCACGAACTGGGTGGAGATATCTGGTTTAACAGCGAAGTGGTGAAGATCCTGACGGATGACGAAGGGCATGTATGTGGGATACGTCTGAAGGACGGAAGGGAAGTCGGAACGAGACATGTGATCGCGGACTGTTCGCCTCATGTCGTATACGGAAAACTCCTTGACCCTGCCGCCATCCCGGAACGCGCTCTGAAACTGACGAATTTCAGAAAGCTTGCCGGAAAGGGATTCACTGTTTTCCTGGGACTGAACCGTTCTCCGGAGCAGCTGGGGATCAGGGATCACAACTACTTTATATACGACACTTCCGACAGTGTCCGTCAGTATGAGTCCATGAAACAGTTCGGAAATACAGCCGCTCAGGCAACCGTTTGTCTGAACAACGCGGACCCGGACTGCTCTCCGGAAGGTACGACCATCATGTACATGACGACGCTGTTCACCGAGGATATCTGGAGCGACGTGGCCGAGGAAGACTACTTCAAGGTGAAGAACCGTGTGGCAAGAAGCATGATCGAAAGGTTTGAGAACGCGACCGGAGTCAATATCCATGACCACATCGAGGAGATCGCTATCGCGACTCCTGAGACCTATGCAAGATATTGCGGTCACCCCCAGGGTACGATCTACGGGTATGAGTCCCAGTACTATGACGGGCTGATGAACCGTATTCAGATGGTCGAGGAGGACCGGATGGTGCCGGGACTTCGGATCGGAGGCGGATACGGTGAGAGGCTCCTTGGTTATCCCAGCAGTTATAAATCCGGAGCAAATGAGGCAGGGCGCACCCTGAGAGATATGGAAAAGGAGGGCTGCTAGAATGGCGTTTAAAAGGAGCAACATTCCCGGAGAAGACATCAGACTCGCCATGGAGATGACAAGCAAGCGCCGGAAACTGATCGATGAGGCTCCGGCTGCGCCGATCATATATGAGTACGGGGTAAACAGGCTGGCAAAAGCGCTTCATCCCGGAGTCATGGAGGCGAGGATCACAGCGAAAGAGCCGGCGGGACTGGATTGCTGCAGGATCACGCTGATGTCGCTCAGGGACGACGGAAAGTTTCCCTACTTCAGGGCAGGTCAGTTTGTGACCCTTTCGGCCAGGGCAGGAGGATCCTTCCTGAGCAGGCCGTATTCGATTGCTTCATCACCCAAGGCGGCTTTGGAGGGGATCCTGGAGATCATCGTGCAGAGAAAGGGGGTGTTCTCCTCTTATCTGATCGATGAGACAAGGAACGGGGACAGGATCTGGGTCAGCGAACCGTCCGGGGACTTCTGTCATGATGACCTGAGAGATAAAGAGCATATCCTCGCAGTCGCGGGTGGAAGTGGGGTAACACCTTTCCTGTCCATGATGGAAGCGATTCGGGAGGGAAGCGAAGACTTCCGGCTTACGCTGATATATGGAGCGAGAACACGAAAACACCTGCTCTTTGACCCTGCGGATTATAAAGACGGGCGGATCGAGATCGTTCCGGTTCTTTCCGAAGAGAAGGCAGAAGGATATCCCCACGGCTTCATCAACGCCGAGATCCTGAAAAGATATATCGGAGAAGGGACGAGCATATTCCTTTGCGGGCCTGATGCGATGTACCGCTTCGTGGGAAAGGAACTGGAGTCTCTTGGGATCAGGGCCGCGGAGATCAGAAAAGAAAGAAACTCCGTCGGTAACAGGGCAGTCAGTGAAGAGATAACATATACACTGACCATCCATATCAGAGACAAGGTGTATAATGTAACTGCGAGAAACGAAGAGACGATCATTACAGCACTTGAGCGGGCAGGGATACCTGCTGTTGTCCGCTGCCGCAACGGGTCATGCGGCTTCTGCCACAGCCGTGTGATCGCAGGTGAGTATTATGTGCCTGCGGAAAATGATCTCCGGCGGTCGGCAGACAAAAAATTCGGATACATTCATCCCTGTTCAACCTATCCGTTATCTGACATGGAAATCGATGTCCCCATTTTCGAACTATAGGAGGAGAAGATGACACTTTTCGTCGTGATCTATCTGCTTGCCCTGTGCTGCTATTTCTATACCCGCACATCGGGCAAAAAACTGTACAGAGCGGTGAACAAGTATCTCATGGCAACCATGTACCTGGTGCTGGCCATCGTCGTTTTCTTCAGGAAGTACACATTCGCCAGTTATCAACTTCTTCTCATGGCGGCGTTGATTCTGGCCTGGCTCGGTGACATCTTTCTGGTGTTCGACTTCGGCCGGGGCGGTGACTTTTTTCTGGCCGGCAATATCTGCTTTGCTCTGTATGAGCAGGCTGTCCTGGTGGATCACGGATTCGGGTTCGGTAGTTTCGCCTGGGTGTTCGCAGTGGTTGCTGTTATGCTTGCGGCGTTTATCCTCGCATGTCAGAAGTGGCCGCAGCGGTTCAAACTCGGGAAGATGAGATGGCCGATGACCTTTTATCTGTCCTCCATTTTTACTCACGGGATCACCGGACTTGCCATGGTGCTTCTCCTTCCCGGGACGAATTTTGTGATGATGGGAATAGGATCTTTCCTGTTCATGATTTCGGACATGATCCTCACTACCTATCGGTTCGTGCTGGACAATAACAAATGGCTTGTAAGGGCCAACAGTCTGACTTATTTCACGGGACTTCTTCTGATCGTGCTCAGCACGGTTTGAAGAAATGGATCAACAACAAAGCTCCAGGTCAAATTTGGCCTGGAGCTTTTTGATGCAGTAATTAAAACTTGAAAGTCGGCATTACTTCGATTCCGAGTTCCTTGGCGAAAGCCTCAGGGACCTCATAATACGGTTTTGTAAGGTATACCGGATCGTGCGCGTCCATGTTGATAAGATAACGCAGCTTATACTCCTTGGAAACGAGAAACGCATTCGGGTCCGGATAGCCGCGCTTTTCGACGGCACCTCCGCCGTTGATCTCGACAGGGATATCCAATTTCTCGCACTCGGAGAAGATCTGTCTCATGACAGATTCCGCTTCTTTGTCCCATCCCGGCTGGTAACCGAAGAGAGCAAGATCAGGGTGCGCCAGGAAGTTGAACAGACCGGTGTTCAAACCATCGCAGATCGTATCCGCGTACACATGCATCTCATAGGCGGTCTTATCCTTGGCGAACGCAAAATACATGCGGTCGGGTCCGTACCAGTGCTGTCCGAGCACCATGAGTGTGTATCCGAACTGCTGGAGCCAGTAGTACTCATCCATGCATTCAGGATAGTATTCACACTCGAATCCCTTGATCAGATGGATCTTATCCCTGTATTCTTTTATAACCTTGTTAAGCGCAATATCGTAGTCAGGGAACTCTTCCCACTGGCATCTCCTTGGATCAATGTTGTCCTTGTGAGGAACATGATCCGTAATGGCGAGTTCCACGAAATTTTCATCCAGAGCGACTTTTACGTAATCCTCGATTTCACCGACAGCGTGCTTGCACCAGCGATTATGTGTGTGGTAATTAGCGATCATGTTCGTACCTCCGAGCGGAAATCAGTATACCACATTATCGGGAAAAATCACCATCATAACGTGTTTTTCTTCTGATACTCATCTGCGATCACCGCAGCCATTTTTTCCGGTTCTTCCTGACATCCACCTTCAAGCCATTTCCTGATGATAGCGGTAATTCCTGCAGCAAAGAACTCTATATGGTATTCAAGCATGTCAAGATCCTTGTAGAACTGACGCGCTGTCCCGATAGCCGCATCGTTTTGAAGGAAAGATTCCTTAAAATCAAAACCGAGTTTGAAATAGATCCTGTAGAAAAGCTGATTCTCCTTGATGTGTCGAAACAGTTTCAGAAAGTCATAACTATGTCTGCCCGTATCCGCTTCTTCTTGAAATATATGCAGATATTCCTCCATCATCCAGTCAAAAATGGCACGTTTCAGATCCTCGAGATCCAGATAGTGCGCATAGAAAGTGGTGCGGTTGATTCCTGCTTTTTTGCATATGTCGGACACGGTAATCGAATGAATGTTCGGACGGGAAACCACCAGGTTGAGATAGGCTCTTTGTATGGAAATAATACTTTGTTGCTGCCTCTTGTTGTTTGATGTGTTCATAATGGTTGTACTATGTCTCCTTAGAAATCTTGTTTTCCTTAAAGCCAACAAGAAAACAGAAAGTGTCGTTGCTTCACTACGTAATGAATTCTAAACTAGGGGCACAATTAAAACAACACGTTGTTCACTATTGGGAGGATATCATGTACAAAAGAGAATATATCGGAAAAGTCCTGGGGATGATCTGCGCGTTATATGTGCACTGCTATTGCTGAAAAAGGAGAAATGGCATGAGTGAAAAAGCGAGGGAAACCGTGAAAGGTTTTAAAAAAGGCTTTCAGGCAGTGGAAGATGGCGTTGTCAAAGGGTATAAGGCTATTGAGACAGGAACGGTCGCAGCATATAAAACCATTGAGGGTGCTGTCGTTGGAACCTACAAAAAAATGAATTACCCCGGCTGATTCAAAGAATCAGATCGAGGTTTCCGTTCAAACGGCTACGCCGTTCTACTTGATGGGGATTCACGTCTCCCGTATCCCTTTCTACAGGGACTACATCTTTGTTTTTCAGCATCTCATCCGGATGCTTTACCACTGCGATATTTTTGAAATCAGGAACACGCTTTCCGGAGAATGCATCCGGAAATGCCTTCCTCAGGATATTGGCTGATCCGTTCAGGTCAGCGTTGATGTTTTCTCCGTCCTTCGTCCGGTACAGCCCTCTCTGGATCCTTGTTCCGCTGAATGATGCTTCTTCACCTAAATCAGGGATCTCGTCCTGATCCATGAAACTTGCCCTGGAAGTATACGCCTCTTCCTGCTCAAGTATCCTTATTCCGTTTCGTTCCCCCTGATACTTCAGGATATGCTTCAGCCTGTCAAAGGGAATCTGTACGAACTTCTGGTTTGTTTCCTTGCCCAGGGATACCTTCTGCTTCCAGCCCGGGTTGCTTCCGATCACTATCGTGTCGATACGGTTTTCTACGCACCATAGGATCAGACTCTTTCCTGCTTTCAGCATCACATCCTTGATCTTATCATTCCGGTAGTTGGTGACTTTCCAGTATTCTTCAGTTGGTATGAACTTCTTATCGGAGCCCCCAGTCTGTTTGCTCATGATCTTCGCAATGCGTTTGTTATACCGCTGATTGACCGACTTGACGACACCGCCCTTGTAAAGAAGACAGGGAAGCCCGCAATTGTTTGTGACAGCCATGAGGTTGTTCACTCCGGGATCCACGGCAGCGATCCGCTCTGGTTTTTCTTCCATAACCGGCAAAGCTTTCCCATCGTCAAAGACGAGAGAGAGCTGATATCTTCCGTTTTTCGGACTCACATGCACTTCCTTCAATCTGCCGGGACACGTTTTCCCGATGCAGACTGTGTCTTTGGTCAAAGGTAGTTTGATCTCGTATGCACCATTCTCCTTTTGCCGAATGATACAATCCTGATTTGTTATTCTGAAAGAGCATGCGCCACCTTTACGCTTATATCCCGGAAGCTCGGGCTTGCCTGTAAATAACTCAGGCGTCACGGCATACTGTTTCATCGCTTTGTAAAAGGATGTGATATCCGTGCATACCTGTTTGACGATCCACTGAGCTGACTGTCTGGGAAGTCCTTCCGCAAAATAATCCGGATTCTGTGTTACTCGGAGCACTCTCTCCGCAAAGTTGTATGACAAGACTCCGGACTTCGGTACTCTTCTGGAGTTGCCCAGATACTGTATCGTTGCCTCCACCTCATCGCGGATCTCTTTCTCATTGTCTGTCCAGTCTTTGACGTCTTTCTTCGCGGATGTGATCATCTGCCGCTGTCTGAACAGGACTGCGTTTGACAGGTTGTTTGAAAGATGCGCAATTCGGTCGAGATAAGCATAAACAGCATCGCTTTCACTTACCTGAATGTTCAGGATCCGATACATCGGTTGCTATTTCTCCTTTCTGGCACTTACGTCCTTTGTTATAGTATAATTATACCGCATACCATCATGTCAGTTGAAGGAGGATAATATGCGGATCAATTCATCAGGTTACTATGTCAACCGTCACAGTTGTTTCCTGCTCCAGTATCATCTGGTGCTTGTGACCAAATATCGCAGCCCCATCATTACCGGAATTATTGAGGACTCTCTAAAAGCATATATGGAGAAGTATTTCAAGGATCGGGACTGTGTGATCCATGCCTTTGAATGCATGCCTGATCACATTCACATTCTTTTTGACGCACCACCCCAGATCAACTTAGCAGAGTTTATCAATGCGTATAAATCCGCTTCATCCCGCAGGATGCGTTCCGATCATCCTGATGAAGTATCCAGGTACTACTGGAAACCCTACTTCTGGAGTCTTTCATACTTTATAGGTTCCGTGAGTGATCGCACTGCTGTGGCGGTGAAAAACTATATCAACAATCAGAAAGGAGATTCGGACGATTCACCCACGTCTGATTCATAGAATCACGCGTGGCACTCTCGGCTTTGGATAGAAACACCTGGAAGGGTATAATCATACTGTATTGCATTGCGTCCAACACAATAATACAATATACGCAGAGCGAAAGCAAGAGCAAAAAAATATAAGGTGAATAAAATATTTCTCACCTTATCTGTATTTTCTATTCTATTATCTGAATAAACTAGACACTAGTTTGCGGGCGATTCATCCCCATGTTTGAAAGCACGGGAATTCTCGCCTAATTAACAATAGGCAGGTAACGACAGGAGAATACACCTATGAATAACAGGATCAGAAACGGTGTTCTGTGGACAGATACAGAAGGAAAGCCGATCCAGGCACATGGTTTTTCGGTTTTCTGGAATGAGGAGAAAAAACTCTGGTATTGGTATGGCGAAAACAAAGAGAAAACAGACGGAAAAGGAACAGTATGGCATTGGGGAGTGAGGCTGTATACGTCGCCCGATCTATACAACTGGACCGATAATGGCCTGATCATACCTCCTCACCCGGATGATTTGACCAGTCCTCTCCATCCTACTTACTGCATGGACAGACCGCATATTCAGTATTGTGCAAAAACGGGAAAATATGTAGCGTGGCTCAAGATCATGGCAGGCGAGGTCAGTCAGTTCATGTCCGTGCTGACATCAGATTACTTCGAGGGTCCCTACACCTTCGTAAGAAAGATCTATAAACCGCTGAACATGGACAGCGGGGATTTCTGCCTTCACGCCGATCCGGACGGAAAAGCGTATATTTGGTTCGAACGCCCCCATTTTCAAATGATCTGTGCTACACTTACAGAGGACTATACTGCTGTAACGGACGAGTACAGCGTTCATTACGATGGGTTGCTTCCACCTTTGACCAGAGAGGCGCCAACCTACTTTGAACGCGCAGGAAAGCGCTATTTGTTCACTTCGGGAACGTCCGGATATTATCCGAATCCATCAAAAGTGTGCATGTTTGACGATCCGCATGGGGAGTACATCGATCTGGGAGATCCGTTCATCGGGGATAAAAGCGGAACCAGTTTTTCTTCCCAGATAACATCCGTCATTCAGATCCCGGGAACAGACCGGTTTGTCGCGTGTGCGGATCGATGGATGCCTCAGTGGTATGTGAAATTCCTCTCTAAGCAGATCATCTCCGGAATGGAACGTCACTTCAGGGATTACAAACCGGATCCGGAACCGAAAGAGGCGATGCCGCTACCTGAGACCGAGCAGTGTCACAAAGAGAACACGGCTGCCTCGCGCTATGTCTGGCTCCCGATCGAGTGGCAGGGAGAAAAGCCCGTAATCCGCTGGCAGAAGGAATGGAGATTGGAGGACTAAAATTGAATTCCTATATCGGTATCGACCTTGGAACTTCCGCGGTCAAACTTCTTTTGGTTGGATCAGACGGATCTATCCTCAATTCTGTTACGGAGGAGTATCCGCTGTATTTCCCGTGTCCGGGCTGGAGCGAACAGGATCCACTTGACTGGTGGAACGGATGCGAGGCAGGGATCCGAAAACTGCTTGACGGATTTGATGCCGAAGCGGTGAAGGGGATCGGGGTCGGAGGCCAGATGCACGGACTCGTTGCCCTCGATGAGAACGACGATGTGATCAGAAAGGCGATTCTTTGGAACGACGGCCGTACCGAAGAGGAAACACAGTATCTCAACAGCGTCATCGGAAAGGATAAGCTCTCCGAGTGGACGGCTAATATAGCTTTTGCCGGATTTACCGCGCCGAAGATCCTCTGGATGCGGAAAAATGAACCGGAGAATTTCTCCAGGATAGCAAGGATCATGCTCCCCAAAGACTACATCAACTACCGACTCACAGGAGTCCATGCCTGCGATTATTCCGATGCTTCCGGCATGCTGCTGCTCGATGTGAAGAACAAGCGCTGGTCAGAGCCGATGATGGAGATTTGCGGTATCTCGGAAGAGCAGATGCCGAAACTGTTTGAGAGCTATGAGGTGATCGGCACCCTGAAGAGCGATGTAGCCGAAGCATTCGGCCTTTCCCGCGATGTGCGCGTGGTCGCCGGAGCGGGAGACAACGCCGCGGCTGCTGTCGGCACCGGTGTCGTGGGAGAGGGAGGATGCAACATCTCCCTGGGAACGAGCGGTACGATCTTCATCTCATCGGAGCAGTTCAGGGTGGATCCGTTCAATGCCCTTCACGCTTTTGCTCACGCGGACGGCGGTTTTCACCTGATGGGGTGTATGCTCTCCGCAGCAAGCTGCAACAAATGGCTGTGTGAGGATATCCTGCACACAGTGGATTACGCCGGGGAACAGCTCCCGATCACAGAGGAAAAACTGGGAAGAAACCATGTGTTCTTCCTTCCGTACCTGATGGGAGAGAGAAGCCCGATCAACGATGTAAACGCCCGGGGAACATTTACCGGACTTACGATGGATACAAAGAGGGAAGACCTGGTCCAGGCTGTTCTTGAAGGTGTAGCGTTTGCGATCCGCGACTCATTTGAGGTCGCCAGGAGCCTGGGGATCCGGATCGAGAGCAGCCGTCTGTGCGGAGGAGGAGCGAAGAGCCCCCTCTGGCAGAAGATCTTTGCAAACGTTCTTGGTATTCCTCTTGAACTGGTGAAGACGGAACAGGGCCCCGGATACGGCGCGTCGATCCTTGCGATGGTCGGCTGCGGTGAATACACCGGAGTCAAGGAGGCGGCAGACCATCTGGTGGAGGTCTCGGCGAAAGTCATCTCGGATGAGGAATTGAGTGAAAGATATGAGACGCAGTACAGAAAATACTGCCGTATTTACCCCGCGATGAAGTCCGTCTTTCCGGAGTTGCGATGATTCGTGGTCATGAGTGGTGTATAATGTTCATATGAAAAAAAGCCCATAGGGCGAAATAATACGGATAGCTTGGAGGAAAACGGAAATGCAGAATATTCCGGAAGTAAAACTGGGAATCATAGCGGTGTCCCGTGACTGTTTCCCGATCGGCCTTTCCATCGCAAGGAGAGAGGCGATCATGAAAGCGTACAAGGGTGATCTGTACGAGTGCCCGGTGACGGTGGAGAATGAAAAGGATATGCTTGCAGCTGTCGCGGATGTGAAAACAGCTGAATGCAACGCCCTGGTCGTTTTCCTCGGAAACTTCGGACCGGAAACTCCCGAGACCCTGATCGCGAAAAACTTTGACGGCCCCTGCATGTTTGTAGCTGCAGCGGAAGGCGACGGAGACCTGATCAATGGACGCGGAGATGCCTATTGCGGTATGCTCAACTGCTCCTACAATCTGGGTATGCGTCACCTGAAGGGATATATCCCGGAGTACCCGGTGGGAACCGCGGACGGAATCGCTGCAATGATCGCGGATTTCATTCCTGTTGCCCGCGCTGTCATCGGGGTCCGTAATCTCAAGATCATCAGTTTCGGCCCCAGACCCCAGGACTTCTTCGCCTGCAATGCACCGATCAAAGGCCTTTATGACCTTGGAGTGGAGATCGAAGAGAACTCGGAGCTCGATCTTCTGGTAAGCTATAAGGCACACGCGAATGACGAGCGTATACCGTCCGTCTGTGAGGATATGGCCTCGGAGATGGGAGAAGGAAGATACTATCCTGAGCTGCTCTCCCGTATGGCGCAGTTCGAGCTTACGCTGCTTGACTGGGCGGAAGCACACAAAGGGGCAAGGAAATACGTGGTATTTGCCGATAAGTGCTGGCCTGCATTCCCCGAGCAGTTTGGATTTGAGCCTTGCTTCGTGAACTCCCGCCTTGCCGCGCGCGGCATTCCTGTCAGCTGCGAAGTGGATATCTACGGAGCGCTCAGCGAGTATATTGGCGCCTGTGTATCTCAGGACGCGGTAACGATCCTCGATATCAACAACTCTGTCCCTGCCAAAATGTGGGAAGAGCAGATTAAGGGTAAATATGATTACAAGCTTACCGATACTTTCATGGGATTCCATTGCGGAAATACACCCAGCTGCAAGATGTGTGCCGAGAGAGCGGTCAAGTATCAGCTCATTCAGCACCGTCTGCTGGAGCCTGCGGGATCCGAACCGGATTTCACCCGCGGAACGCTCGAAGGCGATATCGCTCCGGGAGAGATCACATTCTTCCGCCTGCAGTGTGACAGCGAAGGAAATCTTCGCTCCTACATCGCCGAGGGAGAGGTCCTGCCTGTCGCGACGACCTCCTTCGGAGGCATCGGAGTTTTCGCTATCCCTGAGATGGGAAGGTTCTACCGCCATGTTCTGATCGAACAGCATTTCCCGCATCACGGAGCTGTCGCGTTCGGTCATCATGGGAAAGCGTTGTTTGAGGTGTTCAAATTCCTCGGCGTACCGAGTATCGGATACAACCAGCCGAAGAGCCTCCCGTACCCGACGGAAAACCCCTGGGCATAATTCTCAGCTGAGAGATTATCTGAATTCTTTTACAGCGGTCCGGCTGCAAGCCGGACCGCTGTTCTTTCCGGTTGACTAAGTGGCGTTTCGGATGGAAAATGGACTCAAACAGAAAGTGGAGGAGAGAAAATGGCAGCAAAGAAGGAAAGAGTGTATACAGAGGCAGAGAAAAAGAGACTTGAGAGACTGACAAAGGTCACTGAAGAAATGGCAGCACGGGGATACGCCCGCAATGACAGGATCATTGACCTCGGAAAAGCGAACCTGATCCTTGGTATCGTTTCCATCCCGGTGTTCCTCATAGGTGTCATGCTGTTCTTTTTTGCTTCGGACAGTCCGGACTTTGATATGGGACTTCGAAACAGCCTGATCCTCCTCGTTTCCATTGTCGTTCTGACCGTGGTGCACGAGCTGATTCACGGAGCGACGTGGAGCATTTTCAGTAAGAACCACTGGAAGGATATCGATTTCGGTTTCATTGTTCGGACGATGAACCCGTACTGCACCTGCTGCCAGCCGCTAGAAAAAGATCAGTATATACTTGGGGCCCTCATGCCGCTGGTCCTTCTGGGAATCATTCCGACTGTCATCGCTTATATCAGTAATTCTTTCGTTCTTCTTCTCATCGGCCTGACGATGATCCTTAGCGCCGGAGGGGACATCATGCTGGTACTGAAACTTCTGTCATTTCAGACAGATGCCAAAGAAAGCATGATCTATGACCATCCCACGGAGGCGGGCTGCATCGTTTTCACGAGATGACAACGAAATGCAACCATCCGTTGACAAAAAGAAAAGCCGGGTTGGTAGTCTGCAACCTCCCGGGGCCGTATCCTTTTGTCAGAGCGAAAAAACTCAAGACCAACACGAAGGAGACCATAAAATGATATTGGCAGACAAGATCATCAACTACAGAAAAAAGAACGGATGGTCGCAGGAAGAACTTGCGGAAATGCTCGGCGTGTCCAGACAGTCCGTTTCCAAGTGGGAAAGCGCACAGGCGATCCCAGATATGAAGAAGATCCTTCAGCTGTCCGAAGTGTTCCACGTGAGCACGGATTATCTTCTGAAAGATGAGATCGAAGAGTCAGAACCTGTGCTGACAGAGATAGCCGAGAAGGATGAGAGCACGGCAAAGAGCGTCTCTCTGGAGGAAGCAAACAGTTTTCTGCAACACAACAGAAAAGCAGCTTCCACTATAGCCCTTGGGGTTATGATGTGTATCGCTTCTCCGGTTTTCCTGATCCTTTTGGGAGGAGCCGCTGAAACAGGAACGATCGCAATGAATGCTGCGATTGCGGAAGCGATCGGAACAGCTGTCCTCCTGGTAACGATCGGTATCGCGGTAGCGATGTTCGTTTTTACCTATATTCATGGAAAGAGATACGAATATCTGGAGGAGACGGATATTGATACAGAGTACGGTGTCACCGGGATGGTCCGGGAACTGAAGGGTAATTACGCTGAAACACATAGCAGGCGGTTGATCATAGGGATCTTTCTCTGTATCGTATCCGCAGTGCCCATATTGCTGGCGGAACTGGTGCACTATTCCAACAACTCGGATTTCATTGTCGCGGTCGGCACAGCGCTGCTGCTTGCGATGTGCGCGGCAGGAGTTTACCTGATCGTGAAGACATGTATCACGGAAGGCGGATTCGATAAACTTCTTGAAGAGGGAGATTACTCAAGGATAAACAAAAAAGCAGGAAAGTATGACGGCATTTACTGGGGCGTCGCTACTGCCGTATATCTTGCCTGGAGCTTCTACAACATGAGATGGGAAGTTACCTGGATCGTGTGGCCTGTCGCAGGGGTGCTTTACGCGGTGTACCACGAGATCATCGTTTCGATCGAAAAGTCCCGCAGATAAAAACAGATACACAAAAAAGACGAGGGCAACCTCGTCTTTTTGGGTGTTAAGAGACGTTCAAAGGATCCGCTCCATCGGTGAGAATTCTCCGTCCGTGAGGGTGGATTCATACAGAGCGCAGTTTCCGATCTTAAGCTCCCAGGGACTGGAAGCTCCATCCAGGTTCAGGTGAGAGTAGATGGAACGAAGCGTGACGCCGTGGCATACGCACAGGATGCTATCCGATTCTCCCTGATCCTTCAGACTGTCCAGAAAACTTCGTGTCCTTTCGAGAACGGAACCTGCGGACTCCACTTCTTCGGCAGCATCGGTTCCGGTCCGGCGGATCAGTTCAAAGATGTCTTCCGGAATATGTTCAAACCGGAGACCTTCATATTTCCCGAACCCCATTTCTATAAGCCGGTCATCGATCCGGAGATCGCTCTGATCCAGGCCGGAGACGATACAGGCGGTCTGCCGCGCGCGGATCAGGGGACTCGAATAAACCCGGTCAAAGGTGAGACCGCGCTCTTTGATCTTCTCCCTGGTCAGCGCAGCCTGCTCCTTTCCTTTGTCATTGAGCGGTATGTCGATCCATCCCTGCATTCTCATTTCCAGATTGTACTGTGTTTCACCGTGCCTCAAGAAGTAAACCTTCATCATTGTCTCCGTTTTGTTTTCTGGGATACATTGTACCATGGATCGGTACAGGGTACAGTCAAAAGAGGAGAGATTTCGTTTGCCGGACTCAGCGGCTGTTGCCATCGCAAAGGCCGCAAAACTATAATGGTCTCAGAAGGAAATGTGTACTCAAATATAGGAGAGGAGAAATAAAGGGAAGATGGAAAAAACGAGATGGTATAAAAATGCAGTAGTATACCAGATCTATCCGTTCAGTTTCATGGACGCCAACAATGACGGATGGGGCGACATCGAGGGTATCTTGTCGAAGCTGGACTACATCCGGGATCTCGGCGCTACGGCGATCTGGTTCTCACCGCTGTACAAGTCTCCGGATTACGATTACGGCTATGATATCAGCGATTATCTTGATATCGATGAGAAATTCGGTACGATGAAAGATTTTGACCGTCTTCTTGAAGAATGCCATAAGAGGAACCTCAAGGTCATCATGGATATGGTGATCAACCATACCTCCACAGAACACCCCTGGTTCCGAAAAGCTGTCGCAGAACCGGATTCGCCATACAGGGATTACTACATCATCCGCAAGGGTAAATATAAAGGAAAGAAACTTCTGCCCCCGACCAACTGGGTCTCCTCTTTTACAGGGAGCGCCTGGGAACGGATCGGTGACAGCGAGGACTTCTATCTCCATCTTTTCTGCAAGGAGCAGGCGGATCTGAACTGGGAGAACCCTGCCGTGCGGGAAGAGATCATCCGGATCCTGAATTTCTGGCTGCAGAAGGGTGTGGACGGTTTCCGCTTTGACGTGTTCAACATGTTCTCCAAGGTGTATCCCCTGAAAGACGATGAATCGGGAGACTTTCAGAAGGGCTCCAGGTATTTCGTGGACGGTCCCAGGATGCATGAGTTTCTCAGGGAGATCAACGGGAAAGCGCTGTCACTATATGACAGTTTTACGGTAGGAGAGTCGTATCAGCCTTCAGAGGAAGCAGCGCGCGAATATGTAAAAGAAAGCAACGGCGAACTGGATACGATCTTCAACTTTGCACATATGGAGGCGGATAACATCGGCGGGATGAAATTCTTCCGCAAGCCCTTCAATATGATGCAGTTTAAGGAAGGGCTGTTCGGCCCTCAGACTGCTAACTATGGCGAGGGGTGGAACACCCTCGTTCTGGAAAACCATGACTGCCCGCGTTGTGTCTGCCGCTTCTCCCTGGATTATAAGAACTACCGTTATGAAGCGGCTACCATGCTAGCGGTCATCACCTATATGGGGTTCGGAACACCGTTCATTTATATGGGTCAGGAGGTAGGGCTTACCAACTGCGATTTCAGAAATATCGATGAGATGAAGGATCCGGTCAGCCACTTTGTCTATGACCTGATGAGAGGATATGGAATACCGAAATCCCTGGCTTTTCGGTTTATCAAGTACGGAGCGAGGGATCACGCCAGAACGCCCATGCAGTGGAATGATACAGCCAACGGCGGTTTTAACGAAGGACACGAGACATGGCAGGGTGTTAACGGTGAGTACAAAAAGATCAATGTGGAAAAGGACCTCGCATCAGACCGTTCGATCTACCGCTTCTATCAGAAACTGATCGGAATCAAAAAAACGAATGAGACCGCAGTTTACGGAAAAACAGAGGAGTATGATCACGATAACCGAAAAGTGGTGGCATTCAGCCGCACCTATCAGGGGAAAAGACTGTTTGTAGCCGGCAATTTCAGCAAAAAGAAAGTGATCTACCGATTGCCGGAATGGGTGGAAGAGACCGAGGTGCTGCTGAACAACTACAAGTCCCTCAATGTATCCGAAGGGAAGATCACACTCGAACCCTATCAGGCTGTTGTCTGGGAAAAAGCTTGACAATGGGACATAGCTAAAGCGCCAATCGGATGCCCTGCAGGACTTTCATGCCCTGCAGGGCATTGTCAGTTGATTACAACAATTGATTCACTGTTTGCCAGGAGAGCAGAGAAGGTCAGATGTTTAAGATCCTCTGATACACTTCATCCGGGTCTATGATCTTTCCGTCGAGGATGCGGCACGCGATATCGCGGTCATCGCCCATGTAGCAGAAGCGTTCCAGTTGCTCCAAAACCGGGAGTGTATATCCTTCATCCTGCGGTTCTCTGAGGACAAGGGCGTTGAAATGGTAGCCCGGTTCCAGTTTTCCGATCTTTCCGAAAACGGAACCGCCTTCTGCAGTAGCCATATAGAACGCCTGGGAGAACAGCAGTCTGTGGTGATCCTCTTCGTAGAATTCCTTTAGTTTGGAGGACTGGATCGCCGATTTGACGATGCGGTAGGTCCCCATGAAATGGCCGCCGCCGACGTCAGTTCCCAGCGCGATGCGAAATCCTTCCTGCAGCATCTTCCGGGCAGGCATGATTCCTGCTGTGATGTTGTTGGTGGATTCAGGGCAATGGACCGAGACGGCGTTGTACTTGCTGAGAACGTTTTTCTCAACGTCGGTCGGGAAGATGACATGGGCGAAGATCTTGGGCCTGCTGCCGGAGAGAAGACCGGTCTGTTCGTAGATGTTGCCATCCGAGAGATACTGCGGATAGAGCTCTTTTGACCACGCCGCTTCAGCCTTGGATTCTACCAGGTGGGTATGAAGACCGAGATCATATTTTTCGGCCAGTTTTCCGAGCCCTTTCAGGAGGCGTTCGGAGCAGGTGGGTGCGAATCGGGGGATCAGAATGTTCTTCACTCTTCCGGAGAAGCCGCTTCCGCTGTGTTCGCAGATGAATCGCTCTGTATCTTCGAGCGAGCGGTCGGTGTCTTCCACGTAGAAGTCCGGTGAATTTTGATCCATGTTGATCTTCCCGGTGAAGGCATACATTCCGCTCTCCTCCAGCATGCGGAAAAAGAGATCGCAGGCATCATAATGGATGGTGGAGAAAAGGTTGACATGCATTGTCCCGTGGGTCAGGAAATCCCGGATAACCTGTGCATAGATGATGCGGGCATAGTCCGTATTCTGAAACCGGGATTCCTGGGGGAAGGTATACCGGTTCAGCCAGTCAAAGAGAAGGCAGTCCATCCCGGTTCCCCGCTGAGCGTACTGGGAGGCGTGGATATGTAGATCGGAGAAGGCGGGAATGATCAGCTTGTCCCCGAAGTCCACCATTTCGGCATTCATATATTGCTCGGGAAGGGTGTCCTTTTCGCTGTATATTCCCTTAATGATCCCATCCTCGACCGCTACGAGGCAGTGTTCCTTTACGATGAGATCTTCGGGGGATTCAGGATTGATGAGGGTGCCTTTGTATATTGTTACCGGCATAATGTCTGCTCTCCTTAATGTATTTCACAATCAAATGGTAACAAATCCGAACCTAAGTCTACAATTAGAAAAAAGTCCGTTTGGAAAGAGCCTGTTTGGGCAGTTTGCCACAGAAAAAGCGCCGGCACGCTTGCGGCACCGGCGCATAGGAACAAGTTCAGGATTACTGGAAGTTCTTCGCAACTCCGAGGGCGATCTCCATCATCCTTGTGAAGGAGTTCTGTCTCTCTTCGGGAGTGGTCTCTACCTGGGTAACAAGGTTATCACTTACGGTGAGGAGCGTGGCTGCCATCTTACCCGCCATCTTGGCGTTGTGGAACAAAGCATAGGATTCCATCTCGGTGCAGATGCAGTGATACTGTCCTACCGCTTTTCCTACGCGGTCGGCCATGACATTCTGCTCGAAGTAGAAGACGTCGCTGGAAAGAGTGCGTCCCTCGGTGACTTTGTATCCGAGGTCTTTCGCCGACTGACGAAGCATGGCAGTGAGCTCTTCCGACGGATACATGACTCTCTCATCCACTCCGGCCTGCTCGCGGGCGTAAGTGCTCTCGGAATATGCGCTGTCACATAGCACAACGTCATAGACGTCCAGGTCGGGAGAGAGACCGCCGGTGGAGCCGATGCGGATGATCGCTTCCACATCATAGAAATGGAACAGTTCATAAGAATAGATACCGATCGTGGGGATGCCCATGCCGGATCCCATTACGCTCACACGGTTTCCCTTATAGGTTCCTGTGAAGCAGTACATGCCGCGCACGTCATTGACGACCTCGACGTTCTCGAGGTATGTGTCTGCCACCATCTTGGCGCGCAGCGGATCCCCGGGCATGAGGACAAGTTTGGCGATCTGACCATTCTTTGCATTATTGTGAGGAGTACCCATAGTTTTTATTCCTTTCGCATTAAATGTATAAGCTGCAATCAACAAAAGACATACATCTTTAATCTAATCTTATCAGAAACAGGATATAATGAATTGTAGAACCTTTTGATCAGTTTTTGTGTAAAATGCCATTGCAATACGCACTTGTTTGTGGAGTTCGGAGACGGGAAAGGAATATGGTATGGGCAAGGTGACGGTATTCGGAAGTTTTGTGGTCGACCTGATGGCGAGAACGCCCCATCTCCCGGCGCCCGGAGAGACCGTTCGGGGAACGATGTTTCGGATGGGAGCAGGAGGCAAAGGTTTTAATCAGGCTGTAGCAGCTCACAAAGCAGGCGCTGAAGTGGCTGTGGTGACGAAACTGGGAAGGGATTCCTTTGCGGATATTGCGCTGAAGACGATGGAAGAGCTGGGAATGGACGACTCTCATCTTTTGTTTTCCGATGCGGATCCCACAGGGGCAGCGCTGATCACGGTGGACGAAAAAACAGGTCAGAACGAGATCGTGGTTGTCCCCGGAGCGCTGAATTCCATTTCGGATGAGGAGGTCCTTTCCTTTAAAGCCCAAATTGCAGAGTCTGAATATCTCCTTCTGCAGTTGGAGATCGATCTGGACGCGGATCTGTTTGCGGCAAGGACTGCGCACGATCTCGGATGCAAGGTAATCCTCAATTCCGCTCCCTACGCGCCGGTCAGCGATGCGTTCTTTCAGTGCTGCTACATGGTCACGCCCAATGAAGTGGAAGCAGAAGAGCTTACCGGTATCACAGTGAAGGATGAGCCGAGCGCCGCGAAGGCGGCGGATTATTTCCATGCAAAAGGCGTGGAAGTCGTGGTCATCACGTTGGGCGATCGCGGTGTCTTTGTTTCAGCTGAAGGGAAGAAAACGCTCATTCCAGCATTCCATGTGGATGCCGTGGATACTACAGGCGCCGGTGACGCATTCAGCGGAGGACTCCTGGCCGGGCTCTCCGAAGGAATGGATCTGTGGGAGGCGGTCCGCTTTGGACAGGCAACGGCCGCACTTTCGGTACAAAAACTGGGGACGACTCCGGCCATGCCCTGGCGGGAGGATATCGATCGTTTTTTGGCGGATCACTGAAAAGACATGACAACTCTTTAGAAACGAAGAGAGGACACGGCGGGTGTCCTCTCTTTGCAGTTGCAGTCAAAAATATAAGGAGAATTGAGGATCGATCCAGCTTTCCTGGCGCGCCTTGTGGACCACATCGTCCGGCAGGAGATGTCCGACCAGAAGCGGGGAAGCCGGGTCATGCTCGGCCATATTCCTGAGGACCGTCTGCTGGTCATAATTTGCGTAGCAGTACCGGCACAGGTGGCCGCAGGTGTTATACGCCCCGATATCACCTCCAAGGTAGCATCTGCACCCTTCTCTCGCAGGACTATAGGAAGGAACGCTCAACTTCTGACCGATCGCCTTTTCGTACATCTCAACCGTCATGCATCCCGAACAGTCCGCGCCGAATGATTCCAGTTCGGTCCCTTCTGCGCACGGTCTTACTGTCATCCTGCATTCATCCGCGATACGGATCATTTCTTTGCCCAAACGGATCCGTTCATCATGCGGGACTTCCTTCACATCGGGAAAGTTTCTCTTGGTCTTGCTGTACAGATCAATGAAACTGATCACGACGGTATGGGTAGAATCCTTCAGTTTGTGAGCCATATAATCAAAAGCTCTGAGGTGGCGTTCGACTGTCCACTGTTCATCTACGAAGATCGGATCATACCGCCATCCGATGCTGTCAGAGCCGACGATCCCGGACAGGCGGATGAAATCTTCCAGGACTTGTCTTTTGTCCGGAACGTTTGGCTCGATATCTTTGCCGTACGGTGTGATGGTGACGTACCAGTATTGTCCGAACGGTTTCAGAATATCCATGCGGGGGAGCATGGGAGCAGGGTTTTTGGTGCAGAACCCGATCACATCCACTACTTCGGGATCCAGTTCATACCGTATAACAGATTTCGGGTTGTATGGATTGCGCACCAAAACATAGCCTTCTGTCAGGCGGTTGCAGAACCACTCTGAATAAAAGGCGGGGATATCGGTCCGTTGTCCTGTGTTGATGATCATGTTTGCTGTGCCTCTCTTCCATTGTACGAATGAGACTGCAGTGACGCAATATGCCCGAAAAGGAAAAGGGGCTGTGAAGAAATTGGCATTTAAGGTGTCAATTCCGGCACAGCCCTTTTAACATGTTCAGATTTTGTGGAAAAAACAGCTCAAAAGGCAGAATGCCCCTTACCCCAACATTCGCAACCT
>Ga0256404_1003362_pt1 | contig 32852 bp, 46 predicted proteins | sample RumenRJG_01DNA_FD_185990 | JGI IMG/M metagenome (GOLD analysis project Ga0256404, IMG submission 185990) | Bovine rumen microbial communities from Lethbridge, Alberta, Canada - RJG_01 | ecosystem: Host-associated > Mammals > Digestive system > Stomach > Rumen | place: Canada: Alberta | collected...
CTGTGAACTTCCTTTGACATGTCCCCTAAACGGGTGAGCGTACATCCTGGCAACTGAAAAAGTGTTGAAAAACAGGGCTTCGCGGGCATTTCTGCTTGCCAACAGCCCTGTTTTTTGATAGAATTCTTTTAGGGTATTAGTACCCTCTAAAGATCAGCCAAGGAGGTGCCCATGTTCCTGGATTACAAAGTGCCGATTCCCGACTCTCCCGGCAAGATTGTACGTAAGAATCGAGGTGGAAACACATATATCGAGTATGAGTACGACCGCTCCTACGACGCAACAAAGCAGTACACATATCCTAAGCGTGCATCGATTGGTCGGTTGGATCCTGATGATCCGACAAAGATGACGCCGAATGAGAACTATCTGAAGTATTTCGGCGATGAAGAACTGCCAAGGGAGCACAGCCGTGACAGACGGAGTCCCTACCTGAACATCGGACCTTACGTGGTCCTTCATAAGGTAGTTGTGGATTACAAACTCGAGCAGCTGCTCACGAAGTTCATGTCCTCGGATGACGCCGGACTCCTTCTGGATCTTGCCTGCTACAGCATCATCTCAGAGAACAACGCCGCACAGTATTATCCGGATTACGCTTATACCCATCCGCTGTTCACTCCGGACATGAGGATGTACACGGATTCGAAGGTGTCGGATTTCCTGAAGGAGCTGAAACCCGAAACAATCATCGGATTTCTGAATGAGTGGAATGCATCGAGAAATAAAAAGCAGAAGGTATATTTCTCCTATGATTCCACAAACAAGAGCTGTCAGGCGGGTGATATTGATCTGGCAGAGTATGGCAAGTCGAAGGTCGACGACGGGCAGCCGATCATCAACTACTCAGTGGCGTGTGACGTGGAGAACAAGGTGCCGCTCTTCTATGAGCTGTATCCCGGCAGCATAAACGATGTGGCCCAGCTGACATGCATGGTCGACAAAGCGAAAGGATACGGCTACAGGAACATCGGATTCATCCTGGACAGAGGGTATTTCAGCAGAAAGAATCTCGTGCACATCGAAGAACAGGGATTCAGCTACCTGATCATGGTCAAGGGGATGAAGGAGTTCATTCAGGAGATCATCCTGAAGCACAAAGGGAAGTTTGAGAACAAGAGGGCCAAATACATCGAGCAGTACGATGTTTATGGAACGCAGACAGACCGGCCGCTGTTTGGAGACGAGAAAAAACGGCACGTACATATTTATTACAGCGACGCGCGTGCGTACTCCGAGAAGAGTGAGATCAAGCAGATGATCCGCCGGCTGAAAGCCTATCTCGAAGCCTTCCAGGGCAAAGAATGCACATTCGGCGGGGAAATACAGAAGTACTTCTATCTTCATTATGAAGATGACGGCAAAACCTTTAAGATTGCTGAGGAGAACACGAAGGTGATCGAACGGGAGCTGTCGCTGGCAGGGTACTTCGCGATCATTTCCTCCGATAACCTGACAGCAAGGGAAGCAATCGAACTGTACAAGAGCAGGGATGCCTCGGAGAAGCTGTTCAGAAGCGACAAGTCCTATCTCGGCAATAAGAGCATGCGGGTAGCATCTGAGGAATCGCTGGAATCCAAGACGTTCATACAGTTCATAGCCCTGATCCTGCGTGCGAAGATTTATACATGCCTGAAGGATAAATGCATTTCAATGCTGAAGCACCCGAACTACATGACAGTTCCGGCCGCGTTGAAAGAATTGGAGAAGATCGTTGTGATCCGTCAGCTCGACGGGGTATACCGGCTGGATCATGCGGTTACAGCAAGACAGAAAACGATACTGAGCGCGTTCGGTTTGAATGAAGCCAATGTCCGGTACAGGGCGAATGAGATCGGAAAGGTTCTGAAGGAGCAGAACAATACAGCAGTCAGTCAGGAGGAAGATGAAGATGGCGAGGATGAGACGTAACAGTGAGCAGACACTGGCACTGAAGATCGAGCAGGCACAGGCGAAGGTGGCACGGACCAGGGAAGCGCATGATAAGGCGGTCGATGAATACAAACGACTGCTGGATATCCAGAAGGAATGTCAGAAGGAGACCTTGCTGAAGGCACTGGAGTCAAGCACACGGTCGTTCGACGAGATTCTGGCATTCATCACATCGCCGGCGGCATCTACGGAAGAAGTATAAAACGTTCGCATAAGCCAACGGCATCACTGGTTGCTGAATCCGCCAGTGATGCCGTAAAATTTTACTCAGAAATCCTTTAGGGTACTTTTCAAAGGAAGTTCACAGTTTCGTGCCTTGAAGTCGCGACGGAAGGATCGAACACATGGATCCGGACGCCTTCGGGGTGGTTAGCCGCCTATTATGACGGCGACATTTATATCAAATAAAGAAGAAAGGGGGATCCGGATCCGGTCAAGGGCGGGTCAAGTAACACATTCACAAATACCTTCTTTATGGTCAAGGAATAGGGATATATCACACGGAACAGGGGACGTCGAAAGAAAATCGGCGTCCTTTTGTTAATGGAATAGAAAGAATATTGTGTTATATTAGTAAAGCGAAAACGAATGAAAGGAATTAAAACCATGTCAGATCAATATAATTTCAGCAGGCCGGAAATCGAAAAGATGATTGAACAGCAGGATATTACAAAGGATCCGCCGACTGAAGAACCGTTCAGGCAGTATTATTTTATTAAGAAAATGCGGGACTACGTAAAAAGAATGTCCGCTGAATTAGGCCGCCCGCTTACCGCGTGTACGAAAACATTCGGTTGTCAGATGATTTTCTAACACGGGACGTGGAAAACGCCGAAAATAAAGGATTCCTGAAAACAGAAAACACGATTCCGGCCGAACTTGTGGACAATATCGGGCGAAGTTGTGGACAGATAGAGAACAAAGAACGCCGTTCGGGTTTGCATTGCAGCAGATCCGGCGGCGTTTTGATATGTCAAAAATATCTTTCAAAAACGTGAAGCATTTCAAAAGATATTCGCGGGATATGTACATTCAAATGTACATAAAATGAATACTTTTATTCATTCCAGACGAAGCGGTTCCGAAGGCCGTTCTTGAAGACGATTTCAGACGGACGGGCTTTCTTTACGGTCACATGGTCAAGAACAAGGTTCACAAAATCCTTCAGGACTTTCGGATCGACGGAAGCGGCCAACGTCTGATAATCAATTTCTTCGCCTGATTGGATCTTGCAGGAAACAAGAAAGGAAGAAGCGGAGTTCACAAAGGACAGTTCAGACACATGTTCAAAGGAATCTTCTTCGGCGTCGGCGATCTTGTTCCGAACTCGCGTCAGCTTTTCCGTCAGTTCGGAACGGGTCGAGAGGTATTCGTTTTCAGGGATCGCCGTATCATCAAACAGGAAAGCATTCTTCAGGCGTTCAAGCGCCCGTGAATACTTTTGTTCTTCTTTTCTCAATTCCGTCAGATCCGGCCGCGGTTCCTCCTTGATCGGCGCGGGGATATAGGTCGAAGATCCGGAAACGGCAGCGGGCGAACGGATCACCTGAAGGATAACGTTCAGATCTTCCGGGTTTATGCAGCGGACGCCCTGAAAGGCGTTTCCGCGAAGAAGGACAGATTCAAGTTCTGCTGCCGACGCGATTTTCTTCCGGTTCTTCGTTGCCTGAATGATATTCGAGATATATTGGAAGACAAAAGGCCCGACGATCACTTCGGAAGCATACGGGGCAGAACAGGCGCGATATGTCCGGCGCGAAGTACAGACATAAAGCGACGGCCGGAAGCCGTTCGCCCGCTGCTTATCCGTCGAAGCGGCTTGCATTCCGGCGCCGCAATCAGCGCAGCGAAGCAGGCCCGCGAAGACGTGGATCCGCTTATCCTGCCGTGATCGGCCGGACATTCGTTTCACTTCGTTGTTATGGTCAAGGGTAGTGTTCACGCGATCCCACAATTCGGGATCTACAAGCGGCGGGAATACGCCGGGAACATAAATAACCTGATCTTCCGGTTTTTTCCTTCCGCGGGCTGAATTTCGGTAATTATACCGATAATCGCCTTTATTCATCGGGTTCCGAAGATATACGGCAAGGCTTGACGTATTCCAACGGCCGCCGCGCTTCGTCGCGATATTATGGTCATAACAGTAATCGCGAAGTTTTGAAGTTGAATGAAGCTGATCATATTGTTCGTAAAGTGCCCGGGCAGCGTCAGCTTCTTCAGGATCGTGTTCAGGGAATTCCGTTTTGGGGTTCCATTTCCAACCGAACGGCATTCGGGCGCCGTTCCATTTCTTTTCAAGCGCCCGTCCGATCATAACGTCCGTCACACGTTCAGACGTCAATTTCCTTTCAAGTTCAGCGAAAACAAGAATGATCTTCAGGACGGCTTCGCCGATTGCGGAAGACGTGTCGAATTGTTCATTTAAAGAAACGAACGTCACATAATACTTTTTGAATTCGTCATACATTAAAGAGAAATCGACAAGGTTCCGCGATATCCGGTCAATCTTATAAACGACGACGTGGGACACTTGCCCGGCGCGAATCTTCTTTATCATTCGTTGATATCCGGGGCGGTCGGTATTCTTCCCGGATTTTCCGGCGTCTTCAAAGATTTCATAATTTGTTTTATGAAGGATATGTTCACAATATGCCTTCAGTTCCTTCTTCTGGAAAGGAAGCGAATCTTTATCAACCTGATATCCGGTCGAAACGCGGACATATAGGGCGACAATCTTTTCTTCTTTCATGGCTTGATTCCTTCCGACGGTCATTCTACTTTAGAATTAAAAAGGTATGAGGAAATAACAACGTCGTCAAAACGGTCAAGGTCAGAAATATCGCAGATATTCGCCCTCCAGAACCGGACGCCTTTATTCTTTTGCGCCGCAAATCGCGGATCGTCGGGTGAAATATCAAGATTTAAGGCAGCAACAGAAAGCCAACGCGCCCGCGGCGTATATTTGAAACGAAGGAAATCATTCGGGCCGCAGCACAAAGAAAGATAGTTGTCGGAACGCCTTTCAAGAGAAACAGACGCGTCGGGATATTTGGATTTAATAGCAGAAATAAAATGTTCAGAAATCAGGAGATCATCTTCAGAAGCGTTCAGATCCTTGTCAAATTGCGATTTAACAGTCAAAACGCCGTTTTCGTATTTGATAATAATTCCGTTCATGTTTCATTTCCTTTCATTCATTTCTTCATTTATTCCAACAGAACGAAGGACAACGGATTGTTCGGCGTCCGAAAGCTGCCGGAAGTGGATTATTAAAGAATATTCCGTGTCAGAAAGAACAAGCGGCGGCAGCTTCGCGTCAGTATGTCCGATCAGCTGATCTTCAGAGACTTCAAGCGCGGCGGCAATGCGTTTTAGCATGGAAAGATTGATCCGGCGGGTTCCGGTTTCATATCCTGAATACGTACTTTGCGAAATCCCGATTTTTTTCGCCGCTTCAGCTTGTGAAAGATTCAACGCGTTCCGCGCTTCTGCTATATTTCGGCCTAGTGATTCATATTCGGGGGATCGTGCTGCCGCCGTTCGCGTTCTCGCCATATTCTAAACGCCTTCCTTTCGTCATTCGTCACGCCTTCATTATAAACGCAAAAATGCGTTATAACAAGAGAATAAACGCAAACAGAAATATAATAACAGCAAAAAACATATTGACATAAACGCGGAACGCAGTTATTTTATAAGAAGTGAATACCGCGAAACGCGTTTATTCTGTTTTAGAAAGGAGATCAAACCGACATGGCAAAAATGCTTATTAACATTTATCCGGGGCTTCGGGCAGAAATGGCAAGGTTCGGCGACAATGCCGAAACGCTTTCGAAGGTTCTGAATATTAGCGTGGACAGCGTTCGAAGAAGGCTTCGCGGGGAATACGAATTCGACATTAACGAAATCAGGATCCTTATGAACAGATACGGGAAGACGTTTGAAGAACTTTTCAGCACCGCCGAAAGGGTCACAGCTTAATTTTTTATTCAAAATAAACGCGAATGGCGTTTTTTGAAAGAAAGGAATCAAATCATGAACAAAACATTATTCAGCAGTAATTCGGAAGAATGGGCGACGCCGGGGGACTTCTTCGAAGAACTGAACAGGGAATTCAAGTTCGATCTTGATCCTTGCGCGACGGCAGAGAACCACAAAACGCCGAAGTTCTTCACGAAAGAACAGAACGGGCTTCTTCAGGATTGGGGGGGGCAGCGGGTTTTTTGTAATCCGCCCTACGGCCGGAAAATCGGGGACTGGATCGCGAAGGCATACGAAGAAGGACACAAAGACGGAACGATCGTCGTTCTTCTTATTCCGGCAAGGACAGACACGAAGTATTTTCACGATTACATCCTGAACCGGTCAGAAATCAGATTCGTAAAAGGCCGCCTGAAGTTCGGCGGGGTCGATCAGTCGGCGCCGTTCCCTTCAATGGTCGTTATCTTCAGGGGGCCGGGAATGTAAAAGCAGCAGCCGGAGCGTGAGAAAGGAAGGAATCAAACCATGATGAACATTGACGAAGAAGAAAAGGACATCCGGGTTTGCCCGGTATGCGGAAAAGAAGTTGAACGGTCAAATATGTTATTCACACACGACTGTCACGGGATCCCGTTCCGGCTTGTTTGTTCCCGTTGTTGGGAAAAGCTTATGTCGAAAGGTTACGACGGCGAATATTACACGGAAGCAGACGAACAGATCGAACCGGATTATTAACGAAAGGCGGGGGCAATGGGAATTTATAACAACAAGCTGATGTTTCAGATCAGTCAGATCATTAAACGCTGCAATGAAGACTTGAAGAAAGACACGATTCAGACGCGCGACAGCTATTACCAGATAAAGGCGTTCCATTATGACAGCATTGAAAAGCTTGTCAGGAGGGCAGCGGAAGAAGAAGAACAGGAGAGGCAGCAGGAAGGGCAGGAATGAAGAAGAATCAGAAATTCGATATCCCGGAAGATTCACAGGCGTATGTCGTCGCGAATCTTCCGGAAGGGAAGCAGGACGCGATCGTCGTCTTCAAAGGGAACACGCGGAAGCTGATAACGCTTTACGCGTTCGCCGGGGCAAAGATCGCGGAACGTCTGAAGGCGGACGGGTTCACAGATATTCAGATCCGGGATGCGCTGATCGGGACGTTTACGACGGCGATCGACACGGCCCTGAAGGGGCAGGAAGGGAAGAAGGGATCAAACCATGAAGAAAGCTGATATCAGGCTTCGGGATTTCCTGACATTGATCGGCCCGAATACGGTTGTCAGGATAATCGACGACACGATTCCGGCGAAGTCGAAGAAGGAAGAAGAACAGGCCGAAGAACAGACCATCAGAAAGGGAATCGCAGTCAGGATCTTCAAAGAACTTGAAGCAGACGACGGAACCATGATCAAGCACATTTCGCCGAACGTCGAATTTGACACTTTAGGCCGGTACGTTGTGCGAATCTATGTTTATTAGGACAAAGAAAAGAAAGGCGGGGAATGTGAAACTTTTTGAATTATTGCGCGTTATTCCTTCATCGGCGCGAATGCGGATTTTAGACAAGCGCGGCGAAGAAGTGTTCCGCGGATATCGCGGGAATCTGGACGAAAGGCAGATCAAGCTTCTTCCATTTGGTTATACAGACGCGGAAGTCAGAAGATTCGTCTTCAGTACGGACATATACGCGAAGGATTACGAAAAGCGCGGTTTAATGCCGCCGATCGATCCGGAAGCGGTTCCAGATTACAGCTTTTCAGATCTGAATTTGATTATCTACTACGAAATAACAATCAGTTAGCAGGGGCGGAAAGGACGGAATGAAGACCGAACCGACATTCGCGACAAAGCGGGATCTTTTCAGGCTTATGAATTGGGAACTTGAAGATCTGGAAGAACAGGAATCTTCAGAAGATGAATTCAGAAGCGACGACGCGGCAGCGGGCGCGTTATTAGACGCCGTTCGATGCATCAGGAATAAGACAAACGATATCGAAGGCGACGCCGTTGAATATTACGTCAAGCAGATATCAGGGACGGATCCGGAATATCTTCACGCGGTTCTGACAGACAATTACAGACAGGCATCAGAACTTGCGGCATTGTCGGTTCGATTCATGGCATTAACGCGCCGGGCGATCGTCCGTATATACGGAGACATTGACGCGCCCGGAACAGAACGGGGGCAGTAATGGAAGAATTAAAAGAAAACCTGAAAGCGGAACTTCTGAAAATAGGAATCCGCAACGAATCAGATCTTCAGGAAGCGATCCGGAATCTGCCGCCGCTGAATCTTTCCGTAATGACAAATAAAGCGGTAACGGAAGGGAATATAAATGGACGCGAACGGAAACAAGATCTTTGCGGTCGATTTCGACGGGACGCTTTCGTTCGGGAAGTGGCCGGAAACAGGGAAACCGAACCGGGATCTTTTCGATTATCTGATTCAGCAGAATACGGAAGGGGCGCGGATAATCCTTTTCACGTGCCGGACACGGGATCGCCTGACGGAAGCAGTCGAATATTGCAGGAAATACGGCCTTGAATTCGACGCCGTGAACGAAAACCTTCCGGAACTTATTGAATTATACGGGGAAGACACGAGAAAGATCGAAGCAGACGTTTATATCGACGATAAAGCGGTCAATCCGGTCGCGGGAAATTATTCAGCCGCGCCGAATCAATATTTCATAGAAAGGAAAGGAATCAAACCATGATGAAATTTTTAAGCAGCAGAAGGGAACATCAGAAACAGCTTCACGAAACATTCAAGCAGATCGAGCAGATCGGAACCGCCGCAACGGTTCAGGACGCCGATTTATTGACGGGCTACATCATCGGGCAGATCGAATTGAAGGTCAAAACGGGGCGCCTGACGCATAAGCAGGGAGACGCACTGGAAGACATGACGTTCGCGATTAACGAAGAAGTTCGGCAGCAGATCGAAGACGACGAAAAGGACAGCGAAGAAGCAGCGGATCCGGAATCAGATCTTCCGGAAGTGGAATATTTCCCGCAATATGCCGGCGCATTCAGGGAATAAAAAGACGCCGCGCAAGGCGGGGAGCCAAAACGCGGCGTCATGGAATCAAACCTTTTTCAGTATAGCAGAAAGGTGGGGAATATGCAAAAGGAAGACGAAACGGCGGCGCTGATAATTGCCGAAACGGAAGGCTTGATCGCTGCCATCCTTCACTTGAAGAATGAGAACGAAGAACTTCGGGAACGGATAAAGCGGCAGGATCGGGGATATGAACATATCTTCAACGCGGTCGTTCAGTGGGAAAGAGTTTATGACGCCCTGCCGTCGTATGTGAAGAACGCGTTCAAGCTGACGGAAAGGATTGTTGAACAGGAATGCAAAGCAGAAGAAAAGGAAAGCTGAAGACGGCAGCGGCAGCGGCCGCGATCATTGCGTTCTTCGCGTTGTGGATATACGGGGCGATCCTTGACAGGCGTTCCGCGGATCACAGCGAATGGAATTCACTGACGGAAGAAGAAAGGAATGAAGCACTTTATCAGCGCTATATTCGGGGATTTTAGAACAGACGTTCGGGCGGCGTTCCTTCTTAATATATAGGAAGCCGCCCTGATCCGGCCTTGTAATGGATATTAACGTTTGTTCCTTACCCGAAAGATAGGTTTTCAAAGGCGGGGAATATGAACAGATTATTCGATGATTATGATTTTGAAGAAGCATATCAGAAGCAGATCGAAAATCTGGAACAGTGGGAGATCGAAAGGATCCTGAAGAAGAAAGCTGGGGTTCTGTATCAGACGAAGACAACGAAGGCCGGGGAACAGTTAGAGGTCGATATATATCCGGCATTCAGGACGAAGGCGGAAGCGCCACGAATAGAAAGAAGGAACAGCAGCAGACCGGCACAAAAGAACCTGAACGACAGAAGGGCGAAGCGATATCTGAACAATCTGATCAATGCGAACTTCGGGAAGGGCGATCTTTGGTGTACGTTCACGTATGACGACGAACACGTTCCAGAATCAGAGGAAGCAGCGGGGAAGTGTTTCAGGAACTTCATTCGGCGGATCAACCGACGCCGGGCGAAGAAAGGGAAAGAAAACGTTAGGTATATATGCGTGACGGAATACGTCAGCGTGGAGGGGGAACCGGTTCGCGCACATCATCACGTGATCATGGAAGGGGACGAAGACCGGGACGGGCTTGAAGAATTATGGAAGTACGGAAGTAGAAATCAGACGCGCCGGATCAGCCCGGATCCCGATACGAATATAACGGGAATTGCACACTATATCACGAAGCAGGCGAAGGATCCGAAACGTCGAAAAGGGTCGAAGCGTTGGACGTGTTCGAAGAACCTGAAGAAGCCGACGATCACGAAATCATATTCAAAGTTCGGGAAGCGGACGGCGGCACGTATGGCAACGGATCGGGCGTATCTGAAAGAACGAATCGTGAAAGCTTATCCGGGATATAGGTATATAGACGCGGAAGCACGGACAAATGATATCAACGGCGGGTTTTATATTTACGCCCGCATGGTCAGGGATTAGGGGGATGAATGAAAGTGTCGAACATGAAAGCAGGAGAAGCGGCGGAACAGATCAAGCTTTTCCGTTGGGCCGCAATGAATGAAGAATTCGTTCCAGAACTTCGCCTTCTGTATCACGTCCCGAATGAAGGGAAGCGAAGCGCGGCAGCAGGCGCACGAATGAAGGCGGAAGGATTGAAGGCGGGCGTTCCGGATATATGCCTTCCGGTTTCCCGGCATGGGTACGGCGCTTTATACATCGAACTGAAGTACGGTCAGAACAGGCCGACGAAGGCACAAAAGGAAATGATCGCGGCGCTTCAGACAGCGGGAAACAAAGCGGTCATTGCATACGGGGCAGAACAGGCCCGCGAAATCATACGGCATTATTTGGAAAGGGCGGAAGGGTTCGATCTTGTGAATTGCGAAGAAGCGCCGAAGATCTTCGACAGGTGCGAAGGATTTCCGGATCATCCGGCCGCGCCATGCCGTGAATGCAAATACTATCAACGCACAGCGGAATAATCCGCGGAAAGGAATCAAACATTATGCTGACATTGCCGATTAAAAGAAAATGGTTAGACATGATCGTGTCCGGGGAGAAACGGGAAGAATACCGCGAAATAACGGATTACTGGACAAAGCGGTTTGTCAATCTGTTAGGGGAATCAGAGGATCACGCGAACGTTATCCTTCAGAATCTTCGGGATCACAGGATTGACAAGGAATGCGAAGTTCTACTTCAGAACGGTTACAATCCGGACGGAAGCCCGCAGGCGGTCGCGGTTGTCACAATATCAATCGGCGGGGGGCGCGAAGATTGGGGAGCGACACCGGGCGTCGATTACTTCGTTCTGAAGATCAAACGTATCACCGAAACGAAGAACATGAACAAGGATTCGGAGCCGGACGAACTTGAAAAGATTGAAGGTGAAGTCCTGGAACCTGAAACGGCTCCGGGGAACCCGAACGCGCCTGCCGTCAGGAAAATGATTCAGTATTGGGGAATATGCAAATATTGCCATCAGGAAAGGCTCGTTGAAATCCCGGAAGGCGCGACGCCGGAACAGGCGAACGAGCAGGCAACAGAAGAATGCGATTGCGACGAAGCGATCCGGCAGCGGGAAAGAAAGCTGAGAATGCAGGCCGCGGGCGAATGGGCGAAGAATGTATTCAGCAAAGAAACGAATCAGCTTCAGGTTGTTCTTGGTTGTTCTTTGCGCGATCCGTGCGACATTCGAAGGAAGTATTGATTATGTGACATTGAAGATCGGGAAACATACATACAAGGTCGACACGGATTCGGACGGCATGATCCGGATCCGGACAACGTACAGAGAATCAGACGAAGAAACATTCTGACGGCAGAAATAGAAGGCAAACGCGGATGAAGAAGTTCGGCATGAACTATGACGAAAAACAAATCGTTTACGCCGTGGTTCGCATGGACAGGAAGAACAAAGAAAAGGGAACCGGCAGAACGGCGGGCTTCTGGAAGCGCGGATCGGAAGCGATCCGGAAAGCTGAAGAAGATATCGACGTCGGTTACGCTTCACCCGAAATCAGAAAAGAGATCGTCGAAAAGCTTTATCAATCAATAGCATTCACGCAGCCATGGGAACTATTAGGCGAAACGTATTGTTCCCGCGGGACGTTCTATTCGTACCGGAAAAAGTTCTGTTTCCTGATTGCCGACAACATGGGAATGATAGACGCGAAGCGTCGGGGCAGCAGAACAGGAAAGGAAGCAGCGGGGAAGAATGGCAAAAGAATTCAGTGATTGGTTCTATCACACGGAAGCGTGGCAGAATACACGCGCCGCATTCATCCGGGCGAAGGGCGGTTATTGTGAAAGGTGTATGAAGGAATTCAGGGAGGGGAAGCGAAGTCTTCAGGACGTTCAGCCGATCAAGATTGTTCATCACAAAATATATTTGACGCCTGACAACATAAAGGATCCGGGAATCTGTTTGTCCTTCGGTAACCTTGAAGGATTATGCGAAGATCATCACAACAAAGAACACAAATCAAAAACAAAAAGATATTTTTTTGATAAAGACGGAAGACCGCTTCCGAAAGAATGATTATTTTCCTGAAGCACCCGCCCCGGGGTGCGCTTCGGGGACCGGCGTAAAGAACCGAGGGAGCAACTTCCGAAAAACGCTGCAATAGTCGCGTATATATGGGGGATAGGAGAATCTACGAATAAATGGCAGAAAAAAATGACGAAATACTGACAGAAGCAGCGATAAAGAAAGAGACAAACCAGATCCGCCGGATGTTCAGACCGATCAAGGAAGAAGATCCGGACAAGTGGAAGCTGATCGAAAAGATAATCGAAGAAGTCGCCTTTCAGAAGGTTGCAATGAAGGCGGCAAAAGAAGAACTGATCCTTCACGGCCTTCAGACGACGACGAAGAATGCTTCACAGAAGTTCGTGAAGGAAAATCCGGCGGTTCAGACATACGACAAATACGTCAGGTCATACACGGCGAACATGAAAACGCTGATCGATATGCTGCCGCCGAAAGAAAAGAAGAACGTGTCAAGGCTTGCAATGTTACGGGGAGAGGACTGATCGTTTGTGTATACGCCTGCCGCGCCGGTCAATACCGACAATTATGTTTTTGAATATTACGACGCGATCAGAAGCGGGAAGATTACCGCGGGAAAGTACGTCAAGGCGATATATAAGATCCTGACGGACGGGATCAGAAGCGGGAAGCATGTCTTCAATAGGCAGAAGGCAGACAAAGCGATCAAGTTCATTGAAAACTTCTGTCACCATAGCGAAGGCCGTTCGGATCTTCTGAAGCTTGAACTATGGCAAAAGGCAGCGGTCAGCGCGATCTTCGGAATTATGGACAGGAAGGATCCGAAGATCCGACAGTTCCGGGAAGTCGTGCTGATTGTCGCACGGAAGAACGGGAAGACATTATTCAGCGCCGCGATAATGGCATATATGGCATATATCGACGGGGAGTACGGCGCGAAGCTTTACTGTTTGGCGCCGAAGTTGGATCAGGCCGAATTGTGTTTCGACGCCTTTTATCAAATCGTTCAATCCGATCCGGAACTAAACGAAGTAACACAGAAACGCCGAACGGATATCTATATCAAAGAATTCAATACTTCCGTGAAGAAGATCGCATTCAACAGCAAGAAATCAGACGGCTTCAATCCGCATTTTGTTTTGAACGATGAGATCGAAGCATGGCCGGGCGATTCCGGCTTGAAACAGTATGAAGTCATGACGTCGGCGATCGGCAGCAGGCGAGAACCGATCATCATGTCGACAGGAACGGCCGGTTATTTGAATGACGGTCTATATGACGAACTGATCCGGCGGTCGACGGCGTTCCTGAAGGGGCAGCAGACAGGGAAAGAGCAGGAACAGCGCCTTCTTCCGCTTCTGTACATCATCGACGATCCGGAAAAGTGGGACACGCGGGAAGAATTGCAGAAATCGAATCCGAACCTTGACGTTTCCGTGAAGTGGGATTTCTACGTTGACCGGATCGCGGTCGCACATGAAAGCCTTTCAGCAAAGGCGGAGTTCCTGACGAAATACTGCAACGTGAAACAGAACAGTTCGGTCGCGTGGTTGGATTATCAGGACATTGAAAAGGCCGTCACGTACGACGAAGACGGGGCCGCGCATCATTGGACGCTTGAAGACTTCCGCGGTTGTTTTTGCGTCGGCGGGATCGATCTTTCCAGAACGACAGACTTGACGGCGGCGGCGATCGTGATCGAACGGGGCGGGAAGAATTATATCTTCGTTCAATTCTTCATGCCGCGAAAGCGATACGAAGAAGCAATCGACGAAGAATCGGTTCCGTACAATCTGTACGAAGAAAAAGGATTCCTGACAATCAGCGGGGAAAACAACGTCGATTATCACGACGTCTATAATTGGTTTTTCATGCTTGTGAAGCAGTACAAGATCCGGCCGTTGTGGGTCGGTTATGACAGATATTCGGCACAATATCTTGTTCAGGACATGAAGGAAATTGGATTTCACATGGACGACGTATATCAGGGGACGAACCTGACGCCGATTCTTCACGCTTTTGAAGGGGAACTGAAAGACGGAAAGTTTGAAATCGGCGACAACGGCCTTCTTGAATCGCATTTCCTGAACGTCGCGGTCGATATCAATATCAACGACAGCAGAATGAAGCCTGTGAAGATCGATCGCCGGGCGCATATCGACGGCGCGGTCGCCGTATTCGACGCGCTGACGGTCAAATCAAAATATCACGAAGAAATAGGGCGGCAGCTTCAGAACATAGGCAAATAAGGCCGGAAAGAATATTCAGACAATATTGTCATTCCGTCGCGGTTTCTTTTTGCATAATGGGGAAGGATAGGAAATTTTGAAGAAAGGGGGCAGCGCGTCACATGGGATTGATCAGGAATCTTTTGAACTTACGCCGGGCGAAGTTCGTTCCTTTTGCTGCCCTTCGTGGAGATTATCAGGCGAACGGGAATCTTTATGATTCCGACGTCGTGGGAGCGATTGCAAACTGTATCGCTTCAAACGTCGGGAAGCTTCACCCGCAGATCATCCGGAACACGGAAGACGGGATCCAGAACAGAAACGATTATCTGTCAAAAATGCTTTCACTTCGCTGGGCACCTGAACTTGACACATATTCAGCACTTTATAAAATGGCCGCCGATCTTGTGTATCATTCAAACGCTTACGCGGTCATATTTTACACGGCAGACTTTACGCGGGTTCAGTCGATCGTTCCGATCACGGCGTCAGGCGTCAGGATTTGGGAAGATTACGACAGCGGCGAAATCATGTTCCGTTTCACGTGGGATTATGACGGCAAACAATACACGCTGCCCTATTCAGACGTGATTCACATTCGGGCGCGTATGGACAGGAAACGATTTATCGGAACGCCGCCGGATTCACAGCTAAAGAATTCGCTTGAGCTTCTGGACTATACGGCGGAAGCGCTTCGGAATACCGTAAGGAACACGTCGAACCTGAAAGGGTATTTGAAATATAACAACTTCGCCGACGACGACGAACTGAAGAAGAAGGTTCGGGAATTTCAGGAAGCGTATATGTCCGTTTCAAATTCGGGCGGAATTGCGGGACTTGACAATTCAATGGACTTCAAGGAAATCACACAGCAGACGCCGAATATCCCGGTCACACAGTCGCAATATATCCGGGACAATATATATCGTTATTACGGCGTGAATGAAAACATCCTGACGTCGAAGTTCACAGAAAACGAATGGAACGCCTTTTATGAATCCGTGATCGAACCGATCGCCCTTCAGCTTTCACTTGAATTCACATTCAAACTTCTGACGGAACGCGAACGGGGATTCGGGAACAAGGTTATTTTCAGTTCAAACCGGCTGCAATATGCGACGCTTCAAACACGAATGGCAGTCGGCGGCGGACTGTTTGACAGGGGAATCATAACGATCAATGAGTTCCGCGAACTTATGTATTACGAACCGATCGAAGACGGAGACGTCAGAATGATATCGCTGAATTACGTGAAGACTGACGATCAATCACTTTATCAGACCGGAAGCGCCGGGCAGCAGACGGAAGCGGGCGAAGGGACTGAAGACGGCGACGCGAACGCGAAAGCCGAATTTTACTTTACAACAGCACGAAAGAAAGGGGGCAGCGGGCAGAATGAAGAATAAAGAGATCAAGAAACTGTTTAACTGTTTCGAAATCAAAAACGAAACATTGACGTCCGCGGATCTGTATTTTTACGGCGACATTGTTTCGGACTTCTGGAGCGCATGGCAGGACGAAGATCAATATCCGGAAGCCGTGAAGAACTTCCTTGCAGGGCAGGCAGGGAAGGCGCTGAACATATATATCAATTCGGGCGGCGGTTCTGTATTCGCCGGAATCGCGATCTATAACATGATCAAGCGGTTCGGGCAGTCGAACGCCGTTCAGGTGTATGTCGACGGATTAGCTGGATCGATCGCGTCGATTATCGCGTTTTCGGGGACTACAGCGCCGAAGATCCCGGCGAATGCTTTCCTGATGATTCATAATCCGTGGGCTTCGGTTGACGGAAACGCGGAAGAACTTCGGAAGATTGCCGACGATCTTGACGTCGTGGCTTCCGGAATGCTTTCAATCTACATGGAACACGTGAAAGAAGGCGTGACGGAAGAACAAATTCGTCAGCTTATGGCCGGGGAATCATGGCTGACAGGGCAGCAGGCAGCAGATTATTTCAACGTGGAAGTGACAAATGCCGTTGAAATCGCGGCAGCGTCCGGGGATTACGTGAACAGGCTTCACAATATCCCGAAGGATCTTCATATCCGGCCGAATGGAACGTCTGAAAATCTGGACGCGCGGAACAGCGAACAGATTCAGAATAAACGGGATCAGATATCCCGGATCATTATCAACAGCTTATGAAAGGAGCAAAGGACAATGAAGCACGATGAACTTTTGAAACTGACAAAGGATCAGCTGAACGCGCGTCTGAAAGAAATCGGCGTTCAGGCAAAGACCGCAGAAGGCGAAGCGTTAGACGCGCTTGTCGCTGAAGCACAGGATATCAACGATATTCTTGCGGCAGCAAAGAAGCGTGAACAGCTTGCAGGCTACGCGGCAGCAGCAGGCGATCCGGAACCGGGCGCAGGCGAAGGAACAGAGGGCACGAAGGATCAGAACGTCAAGGCGCTCGAAGCCCGCGGAAAGGTTCTGAAATCCGGCGGAAGCGTGAAGTTTTCCGCACGTGTCGCGGCCCGCAATATGAAAGCCGCCCTTTCCGTCACATCAACCGCGCCGGTTGTTCATACCGCGACAGACGTTCGCGATACATTCAATCCGGTTTCCGCGCTGATCGATATGGTTCGTCTTGTTCCGCTTCAGGGCGGCGAAACATACGAACGCGGATTCGTGAAGGGCTACGGGATCGGAGGAGCGACAGAGGAAGGCGCAGATTATACCGAAGCGGAACCTTCTTTCGGTTACGTTACGATCGAAAAGCAGAAGATCACGTCATATTGCGAGGAACCGGAAGAAATGGCAAAGCTGCCGAATGCAGATTATGACAGCATTGTCGAAGGTTCTGTTTCGAAGGCGGTCAGAAGATACCTTTCTCGCCAGATCCTTATCGGCGACGGCACAACGTCGAAGCTGAAAGGAATCTTCTTCAATCCGGCAGACACAAAGGAACAGGTGATCGATCCTGATACGGATATCACCACAATCACAGCGATTGCAGACGACACGCTTGACGAAATTATTTATTCCTACGGCGGCGACGAAGAGACTGAAGGCGTCGCAACGCTGATCCTGAACAAGAAGGATCTGAAGGCGTTCGCGAAGCTTCGCGACAAGCAGGGCCGGAAGGTTTACACAATCGTGAACAACGGGCAGACCGGCACAATCGACGGCGTTCCGTTCGTGATTTCTTCCGCTTGCAGAGCAATTTCAGACAGCGCGACAGCGGCGGGCGCTTACGAAATGGCATACGGCCCGCTCGAAAACTACGAACTTGCCGTCTTCTCTGATATCGACGTCAGAAGATCCGACGATTACAAGTTCAAGCAGGGTCAGACCGCTTTCCGCGCGTCCATGTTCGCAGGCGGCGCCGTGGCAGCTTATAACGGTTTCGTCCGCGTGAAGAAAGCGACAGCATAAAGAACCGGAAGAACAGGCAGAAAATGAAAGGCGGTCGAAATGACGATCGAAGAACTGTATAGCGCCGCCCGGTTACGGGTACGGAAAACCATAAAAGACGCACTTGACGAAGACGTTCAGCGGCTTGTTGACGCTTGCGTCGCGGATCTGAAAAGGATCGGCGTTCATGAATCATGGATTTCGGCGCCTACGGATCCGATTATCATCGAAACCGTCCTTTCTTATGTCCGGGCGAATTATTCCGTCGATACGTCACAATATCCGATCCTTTCGGGGATCTACGACATGAACCTGACGAAGCTGAAAGGTGATTCAAAGTATTTTTCCGAAGCTGAAACGGCTTCGGAATCTTCTGATTCTGGAAGCAGGAGCGGGACGACATGAAGGATTGTGTGATTGAATTGATTCATCCGGGCGACACGGCAGCAGAAGACGAAAAGACGGAAGTTTTCGCGTCCGTGGAACCGGTCGGGCGGGATGAATTTCAGGCAGCAGGAAATAACGGGTATAAAGCGGAACAGAAGCTGACGGTTTGGTCGTCAGAATATGACGATCAGCCGGAAGTGATCTTCAACGGCGAACGTCACACAATATACAGAACGTACGGCCCGAAGCCGGACGGAAAGACAGAACTGTATATCGCGGAAAGGGTCGGGAATCGTGGTCACTAAAATCAACATTGAAGATCTTGACGAAGCCGTTCAAAAGCAGCTTGAAACGTATCAAACCGATCTGACAAAACTGGTTAATGAAAAGTTTGAAGAAGTCGCACAAAAGACCGACGAAAAGCTGAAGCAGGGCGGGCCGTATAACGAACGGACGGGCAAATATACGCCTGATTGGGATTATAGGGTCAGGGAGAACGTAGGAAGCGTCCTTTCTACGGATGAATACACGGTCTACAACAAGAAGCATTATCAATTAACACATCTTCTTGAAAAAGGGCATTTATCACGGTCAGGAAAGCGGGTCAGGGCGTTCGAACATATTTATCCGGCCGAACAGGAAACGGAAAAGTTAGCGCTTAAAGCAGCCGAAGAAGCGGCACGGGAAGCGGGTGAATAATATGACAAAGTGGGAAGACGTGATCACCCGCGCGGCAGCGGTCGGGATCCCGATAACAGAAAATGAATTCAGGGTCACGAAGCAGAATCCCGCGCCGGATCCGCCTTTTCTTGTTTACCTTCACACGGAACGGCAGCGGGGAAGCGACGAAAAGAACAGAATCAGGGAAGTCAACGGGTCGATTGAATTATATACAGACAGGAAGCCGGATCCGGAATATGAACAGAAGGTCGAAGACGACGTTCTTTTCGACATAGAGTTCACGAAGAATCAGGTTTTGATCCAGTCTGAAAACATGGTTCAAACGTCGTATGACTTCACAATAGTTCAGAAGAAATAACAGAAAGGAAGGCTAAAAAATGGCAGACGCAGCAAAAGCACCCGAAAGAATCGTTTTAGGTTCCGGGTATATCCATTTAGCAACGTTTACGAAGGGAATGACAATTCAGGATCCGTGGGAGTTCTGCACGGATGAAAACCGCTTTTCCTATATCAGCGGCGGCGCTTCACTTGAATATTCTTCGACATATTCCGAAGCAAAAGACGACATGGGAAAAGTGTCGAAGACAATTATCACAGAGGAAGAAGCGACACTAAAGACCGGGTTAATGACACTTGACGGGAACACGATTGAAAAACTTTGCGACACGGCCCGCGTAACTACATCAACGGACGGGAAATATCGGATCGTGAAGATCGGCGGCGTCGGAAACAGGAAGGGCGCGAAGTATGTTATCTGCTTCCACCATGTCGATCCAGTCGACGGCGATATCTGGATTATGATCGTCGGGCAGAATCAGGCCGGATTTACATTTACATTCGCGAAGGACGACGCAACGGTTATCGACGCGGAATTCAAGGCACTTCCGAATTTGGACGGCGAAGGAACGTTGATCCAGTACGTCGAACAGGTTGTCGACGCTTCTTCCGGCAGTTCTTCTTCAAGCAGTTCCGGTACCGGAACTGCAGGCTGATCGGCAGCAGGACAACAATAAATGAATCACTGAATCAGAACCGGCGGCAGACCGAAGGGATCCGCCGCCGGTTTATCAATCTCACAGGCGGTGCGTCGGCGTCAGCAGCGTGAAAGGGGCTATATTATGGCGAATTTATCATTTTCATTTCCGGATGGCGTGAAAAGAACGTTCTTCAACGTGGAACTGAAGGACGGCAGGAAGCTTCAGGTTAAAATGCCGAAGAAATCAACATTTTCAAAAGTTTCCACATTGCAGGGATTTTCAAACAATCCTGACGCTTCCGTCGACGACGTTATTGATACGTTGTCGGCGCTTATTGCCGAATGCCTTTCAAATAATTTGAACGGCGATACAGTGAAAGCGTCGGAAATCGCGGAAGATTACGACATTGAAGAAATGCAGCAGTTCTTGAATATGTATATGGATCAGTTCGTCGCGGGGATTCAGAACGAAAAAAACTGAAGCTGCCCTACTATCCGGGGCAGACAGGAAAAGAAGAAAAGGATCAGATTCACTACAAGACAAAGACGGAAGGCGAACATTTAGTGATCCGCTATACCGGCCTGAATCTGATTCAGATAAATGATTTGGATATGGACATTTATCTTTTTTACCTTCGCGAAGCTTATATTCACTATATGAGCCTTACGAAAGAAGGCCGGGAATATCTGGAAAAATGTTACATCTTCGAACAGACGAAGCCAGATCGCGGGGCGCTTCGCGAACGGTTCGGGAAGAAGAGAGGGGCTTCGAATGGCAAATAATATCAAAGGTATCACGATCGAAATCGGGGGCGATACCACAAAACTTGATAAAGCCCTGAAAGATGTCAATAAAGAAACAAAGTCGCTGAAAGCGGAACTGAAAGAAGTTGACAAGTCGCTGAAGCTTGATCCGAAGAATACGGAACTTGTCGCACAGAAGCAAAAGATCCTTGCAGAATCCATTGACGCGACAGAAGAGAAGCTGCAAACGCTGAACGAAGCACAGGCACAGGCGAAGCAGCAGTTTGAAAACGGGGATTTAGGCGAAGAACAATATCGCGCCCTTCAGCGCGAAATCATAAACACGGAATCCGAACTGAAGAAACTGAAAGAAACACAGGATTCTATGAAGTGGGACGGACTTGTCGACGCCGGAAAGAAGCTTCAGGACGTCGGCGGGAAGATTTCGGGTGTCGGGGAAAAGCTTCTTCCGGTAACGGCAGCGGTCACGGGCGTCGGCGCGGCGGGCGTTGCTGCCGCAATGGATCTTGATAACGGTTACGACACGATTCTAACGAAGACCGGGGCGACAGGGGAAGCACTTGACGGCCTTCAAGATCAAATGGATCGAATCTTCGCAGATATTCCGACAGACGCGGAAACGGCAGGCGTCGCGATCGGAGAAGTAAACACCCGCTTCGGCCTTACCGGGGACGCGTTAGGCGATCTTTCACAACAGTTCATAGAATTCGCTGAAATCAACGGCACGGATCTGAATACGTCGATCGATTCTGTTGACGCCGTAATGACAAAATTCGGCGTCGATTCTTCACATACGGGCGAAGTATTGGGTTTAATGACGAAAGCAGGGCAGGACACCGGGCTTTCTATGGACACGCTTTATTCTTCGCTTGAAACGAACGGCGCGGTCCTGAAAGAAATGGGTTTAGGGCTGACAGAATCGATCAATCTGTTAGCGCAATTTGAAAGCAGCGGCGTCGACACGTCAACAGCGCTTGCCGCCCTGAAGAAAGCACAACAGAACGCGACGGCAGAAGGGAAGACGCTTGATCAGGCATTAGCCGACAGCATTGACAAAATAAAAGGCGCGAAGACGGAAACGGAAGCGCTGCAAATTGCGACGGACTTGTTCGGAAAGAAGGGCGCGGCAGAAATGACGCAGGCGATCCGGGAAGGTCGTTTTTCCGTCGAAGATCTGACGGCTTCACTTTCCGATTACGGAACGACAGTCGAAGACACGTATAACGCGACGTTGGATCCGTGGGATCAGCTGACAGTCGCGACGAATAACCTGAAGCTTGCGGGCGCTGAACTTGCGTCAACGCTTCTTGACGCGCTTCAGCCAGTGATTGAATCACATGTCGAAAAGGTCAAAGAATTCACGAATTGGTTTAAGAATCTGAGCGACGGACAGAAACAAATGATCATCCGGATCGGCGCGGTTGTGGCGGCAATAGGCCCGGCGCTGATTGCGATCGGAAAAGTGACGTCAGGCGTTGGGACATTCCTGACGACGATCCCGAAGATAACGGGCGTCCTTGCGAAGTTGGTTCCGGGAATATCCGGCGCGGCAACGGCAGCGACAGGGGCAGGAACGGCGGCAGCAGGCGCCGGAACAGCGGTCGCGGGTGCGGGTGCGTCGATTGCAGCAGTAGCGGCGCCGATCCTTGCGATTGTGGCCGTTATTGCCGTATTAGTGGCCGCCTTCAAACACTTGTGGGACACAAACGAAGAATTCAGGAACGCGATCACGGGCATTTGGGACAATATCAAAGCGAAGTTTCAGGAATTCGCCGATGGGATATCGGAACGCCTGAATGCGGTCGGAATCAACTTCGATTCCGTGACAAGCGCAATCAAAGCCGTTTGGGAAGGCTTCTGTGATTTTTTAGCGCCGATCTTCGAAGGAACGTTCAAGGTTATTGAAACAGTCCTTTCAACGGTTCTTGACGTCCTGACGGGGCTTCTTGACGTATTTATCGGACTGTTTACGGGAAATTGGGAACAGTGTTGGAACGGCGTCAAAGAAATCTTTCAGGGCGTTATGAACGGGATCGCCGGGATATTTAACGCATTAGCGGACACGCTGAAAAGCGTCCTTGACGTCGTTTTAGGGTGGTTCGGTACGTCATGCGAAGACATAAAGAACGTATTCGCAACGATCCCGGAATGGTTCGGGCAGATCTTCACGAACGCCTATAACGCCGTGACAAATGCCTTCACCGCGATCGGGCAATGGTTTTCTGCCCGTTGGACAGACATTCAGGGTGCTTTTTCGAATACGGCTTCATGGTTCAGTACGACGTTTAACAATGCCGTTACAAGCATTCACAACGCGTTCAACGGGATCGGTAGTTGGTTCCAGACAAACGTAATTGACGCGATCAGGGGCGTGTTCGACGGCTTTTCGCTGAAGGAAGCAGGCGAAAGAATAATGAATTCGTTTGTAAATGCGATCAAGTCGATACATATTCCGACACTTCATGTTGATTGGGACATGGACGAAAAGACAATCGCCGGGCTGACGGTAAAAGTTCCGGTTCCACATATTTCATGGAATGCAGCGGGCGGAATATTCAACGCGCCGGGAATTGCGGGATTCTATAACGGACAGCTTCAGGGCGTCGGGGAAAAGGGTCCGGAAGCGGTTCTTCCGTTGGACCAGTTTTATAAAAGGGTTGAAGGATATATTGACAGGGCTATAAACGAAACGCGGGCAGCGGCAGCAGGCAGCAGGACAGCAGCGACGACAGCAGGCGGAGGATTCACACAAAATAATTATTACACGTCGCCGAAAGCCCTTTCGCCATACGAAGCAGCACGGCAAACAAGAAACGCGACGCGGAATATGATCCTTCAGCTTCAAAGGGGTTAATCAATGTCAAAACGCGAAATTATATGCCGGAACGAAGACGACGTTGAAATTCGCTTCAGTTACGAAGAAGAAGCTGAATATTTCCTTGAATCACTGGAAGGATTCACGTCGATAACGAACAAGGTCGCAACGTCAGAGAATACGACGATCGACGGATCCACATATCAGGGATCCGTCACGTCACAACGAAACCTTGTTATTACGTGTTCAATGGATAACGATTATCAGAACCGGCGAAATCAGCTTTATAAATGCTTCAAGCCGAAAGCAACGGGGACACTAACATTCATCGAAGACGACGAAAAACGCGTTATTGATTACAAAGTCGAAAACGTGGACGTCGACGAAAAGGGCGTTATCAGATACGGAACGTTAAGCCTGATATGTCCGGATCCGTTCTTCAAGGATCTTGAAGATTTGACCGTTACAATGGCCGGTTGGGAAGCAGATTTTGAATTTGAACACGAATTTCTCGCCGACGAAGAAGGCGGCGAAGAATTAGGACACAGATCAGCGGAAATAACAAAGGTTATTGAAAACGACAGCGCCGCCGACAATATCGGAATCCGGGTCGATATCGAAGCAACGGGCGCCGTTGTAAATCCTGCCGTATATCATCAGGAACAGGGCGAACACATCCGGATCGGAACCGACGCGAATCCTTTCACAATGCAATCGGGAGACATTTTACGAATAACGACAGGAACGAATGAAAAAGACGTCGTTCTTGTGCGCGGGGAAACAAAAACTTCCGTGAATGAATATCTTGACGAAGAATCAGAGTTCATTCAGCTTGTACACGGCCCGAATACGATAACATATGCTGCCGACGCCGGGCGTGATTATATGAACGTTACGATCATTTATCGGTACAGATATTTAGGGGTTTAATAATGGAAGTTCGCGTTTACAATCGAAATCTTTATCGTTTAGGAACGGTCGAAAATCAAACGTCGCTAATATGGACACGCCGCTTTTTTAAGCCGGGAGAGTTTGAACTTCACGCGCCGAACACGGAAAAGAATCATGAACTTTTCGCTCGCGGGAACCTTGTGTCAATGAAAGGGGCAGTTGAAGCGGGAATCGTCGAAGATCTGGAAAAAGAAGAATCAGATCTGAAGAATGAAATGACAGTGAAAGGGAGATTTCTTTCGTCATACATGGACAGGCGGACAATAAAAACAGTCTTCACGTTTTCCGGAAAGATAGAAGAAGCAATGTTCAAATTATACGCCGCGTGTACGGCGATCCCGAACGTCCAGACGGCAGATCTGAAAGGATTCGACGACACAATTTCGTTTCAGACGTCATATAAACAGCTTGACGTCATGGAACAGAAGCTTTCGCAGCAGGGATTGATCGGGATCAGGTTCCGGCCGGATTTCGATAATCACGTGATTATATTCGAAACATTCAAAGGGGTTGATCATTCCAGATCACAAAGCAAGAACAAGCGGGTTATCTTTTCGGAAGATTATAACAATCTTTCGAATGCTATATATAAAATCAATGATCAGAGTTTGAAAACGTGCGCGATTGTCGGCGGCAACGGGGAAGGAACGGACAGAACGCTTGTAACAGTCGGCGGGGGCGACGGTTTGGATCTTCGGGAAGTATTCGTTGACGCCCGCGATCTTACAAAAGAAGAAGGCATGACAGACGCGGAATATACGGCGCTTCTGAAACAGCGCGGGCAGGACGCACTAAACGGCGCGACGCTTTCGGAATCGCTTGAATGCGAAACGGAACCTTCAATCAACTTCACATATAAAGAAGACTATGATCTTGGCGACATTGTAACGGTCAGAAAGAAGAATTGGGGACTTTACATGGATCAAAGGATAACCGAACTTCAGGAAGTGTACGAATACGGCGGCGGTTATGTCGTCCCGACGTTAGGTTCGCCGCTTCCGGAAACGATAGATTGGAGCGACAAATAAAATGGCAAACGGGGACAAATACGGGTATTTTTACGAATCGAAAGCCGGTGACAGAAAGTATTCGGCGAACAGCTTCAGCGATTGGTTAGCGCCGTTCTTCAGCGCGGGCGTATTCAACGGGGAACTTCAGGTCACGGCAAACGACGACATGACTGTCACACTTTCGGCCGGTCATGCGTGGGTTCCGTCGGCAGCAGATACAACGAAACGCCTGATTCACTTTGCAACAAGTCAGACGTTTACGCTTGAAACGGCTTCAGGAACGCTTGACAGGATAGACACGATCGTCATTCGCCGCGACGATACAAACAGGCAGCTTACGGCGGAATATGTCACGGGCGGATATGCACAAAATCCCGTTGCAACAACGCCGACACGTTCCGGGGCCGTTTATGAACTTGTCGTCGCACAAATATATGTCGCTGCCGGTTCCGTGTCGGTTACACAGGAAAATATAACCGACACGCGGGCGGATTCTTCACTTTGCGGTTGGGTCGCTTCGACAGTGAAGGAAATTGATTTTTCACAGTTCACGGAACAATTCAATTCCTTTTTTCAGTCATATCAGGCAAGGATCACAAAGCAGTTTTCGGCATACCTGAACACGATCGCCGAACTGGAAAACAAAGGGAACGTCAGTTATCAGGAATACTTGACGATTCTTCAGAATTACGAATCATCACAGGAAAAAGAATTCAGTGATTGGTTCGAAGGGATAAAGAATAAGCTTTCCGACGATATAGCAGGAAACCTTCAGAATCAGATCGACGCGATAAACAAAAATATCGGAAATGCGATTCAGGATCTTTCAACGAAGCTTTCATTCAGCAATAAGTCAAAGAGTACGGGAGAAATCGGAATCGTAATAAAGAATACGACAACAGGAACCGAAACAACGACGAAATACACAGAAGGCGGGAAAGTATATTTGACAGAACCGGGAGAATATACAGTTTCGGCGTCAAGCGACGATTTCACGGTTATCCCGAAGACATTCACGCTTGACTACACAAAGACTACTGAAACGTTAGACTTCACGATCTACGACGCGAACGGTTACGCGTACGTGGGCGGATATGTCGGCGCTTTTGTTAGTGCAAATTAAAAACACACAGAAAGGAAGAAGGACATGAAAGGATTTCCAAAGACATTGAAAACGCGTCAGGACATTTTGAATTGCAAAGCAATGGTCGACGCGGGCGTCTTCAAGGCGTCAGATCTTCAGAAGGCAATGAACAAACTTGAAGCGACGAATTATATCGTTCTTCAGGTCAACGGCCTTTCAGAGGACAGGAAGACCGTCACAACGAACTATTGTGCAGAAGCGGCAGCAGGCGGAACGGCGGTCGCCGGAAACGTGAAAGCTTCGATCAAGTCAGTAACGCACAACGAAGAAACAAACGAAGAAACAGGACAGACAAACAACGTTTCTTCAGATATTGTTCTTTCAAAAGCGATTGCGGCATCTTCCGAAACACTGAAGGTTCTGAAGGCGACAACGTGTTTTGACCGCCTGAACATGACAGAAGAAGAATTTGATTCAATCCTTGCGGATTTGGAAGCTTAAAGAAAGGGGAAGAAAATGTCAAAGTTTTTCGTTTATGATGAATCAATGACAAACACGAAGGCGAAGATCACGACGGCGAAGCTTGCGGCAATGTCGGACATTATCGCTTCGGAAAAGAAGTTCCTGAATGCGGGCGACGCTTCAACGCCGAACGCTCTGACACTTGACGCCGACGTTCTGATCGCCGTCGGGAATTCGGTATTCAGGACAGCAGAAACAGAACTGACGGTTTCAAATCTGGACACAGGAACAGGCTTCACGGTTGGATCCGATTATTATGTTTATTGTTGTGATCCTTCGTCCGGTTCAGATACGTCGGACGTAGACGAAGAATATAAAATATCCTTGAATTCGACATATCCGGACGGATACACGGCGGAAAATTCAAGGAAGATCGGCGGTTTTCATTATGGAATCGTTCGCGTAACGGACGACACGGGAAAAGCGGTCGGAACAGATTCGAAAGAATACGGCACGGCGTGGACGTCAAACGTTTACACCGGCATTCTTCCGGCTTCTGTATGGACTGTACTTCACAGGCCAAAATGCGAAGATCCTTCCGGCATGGTTTACGTGTCCGGCGGTTTATGGGCTGACATTTACCTTGATTCAGACGACGGAAACGACGGTTTAGCGTCCGTTTATAACGCGACGCCGATCACGGGAACGGAATCGTTGAACTGGTATATAGCAGTTGAAAAAGCCCGTCGCGTCGGAAAGCGTCTTCCGTCTTATGCTGATTTTATTCAGTATGCGTATGGATCGCCTGAAGGAACAGATTCAGGAAATACGAACGCATGGTCAGCAACAGGAAACACGGCGCGTCAGGTAACGGGCTACGTCAAGAACGCCGTTTCTGCCGTTGGCTGCCGCGATTGCGTCGGTAATGTTTGGGAATGGCTTGACGAACTTTGCCTTGATCCTACGGCTACGGCGTGGAATTGGCAGGACGTGTTAGGATCCGGATTCGGTGACGCTTATATTCCTTCACAAACAGCGCTTCACGCGCTGTTTGCGGGCGGCGCTTGGGACAACGGGATTCACGACGGCGCCCGCGCGGTCGATGCGAGCCGTTACCCGTGGCACGTGAACACGCACGTCGGCGTCCGGTGCGTCTGTGACTCGCGTTAATCCGGATCAGCGGCGCGCGGGAGCGCGGCCGCATGGGGTCAGGAATGGAAGAAGAGAAGAAAGAATATAAAGCGAAGTATGAAGCGCCGGATTTCCTGAAGGATACCGGCGCGGATTACGCGCACACAAAAGCACATCAGGCCGCGTACGATTTCAATATATACATTCATAACAAGATGAAATCGCTTCCGAAGTATGAGAAATTCACGCTTCAGAAGGAAATCAGGGAAACGATTGACGTTATCCTTGACGAAATTGAACTGTATGAAGTAACGAAATCAGTATCGCATTTATACACGGCCGACAGAATGAAAAGGCGGTTAATGCGAAAAATAAGAACGTGTCACGATCTGAAATATTCGGCAATGAATACAGACGTGACATTCTATTGCGCGAAGCAGATCGCGATCATTGGTTCACTTGTCGGCGGCCTGATAGAGAAAGAAAAGAAGAAACGGGGTTCCTGAAAGTTATGATTATACATTAACAGGAAAAACGTTTGATTCTATAAGGGCGGCTGTTAATTCGAATTTTGCAACGGACGGCAGGCTTCACGCGCTGATTGCGGGCGGCAATTGGAACAACGGGATTCACGACGGCGCCCGCGCGGTCAATGCGAACAATTACCCGTGGAACGTGAACACGAACATCGGCGTCCGGTGCGTCTGTGACTATGGACATTTTAGAACGTTGCGGATCCGTCCGCGCGTCAAGGATTCATATATTTACCATGAGTCAGACGGCCGTAAAGCGATCCAGAAACGGATCGCCCTGATCGGGTGAAAATCCCGACGAAGTTCAAAAAGCACCGGCCGAAAAGCAACGAAAGGGAAATTCGCGAAATGCGGAACGGGCAAACATGAAAACAGAAAAGCATTTACTGCCGTCGATCTGCACGAATGAGAATGCAGAAGAAGCATATCGACAGGCGCGCGAGTGCAAAAGATACCGGCCGGAAGTAATGCGGTTCGAACAGAACCGGGAAGAATATCTTCTTTCAGCGATCGAAGACGTTCAAACATTAAATTACAATCCGGGCCGGTATTTTATATTCAAAGTATGGGAACCGAAAGAACGCGTGATCATGGCGCTGCCGTTTTACGACAGAGTGATTCAGCACATGATCGTCAATATAATCGAACCGACGTTTGAACGACGCTTTATTTATCAATCTTACGCTTGCAGGAAAGAAAAGGGCGTTCATAAAGCTTCGGACGCACTTTCACGTCGTTTATATGAATTATGCGTCGTTCAGGGAAAGAACATTCACGCGATATCGGGCGACATTCACAATTATTTCGGATCCGTGGATCATAACGCCCTGAAAACAGAAATTCGGCGTTACATATCAGACAAAGAAGTTCTGATTCTGATTGACAGGATAATCGACGAAAACGGGATTTATCCGGAAGGCGTCGGGATACCGGTCGGGAACCTGACTTCACAGCTATTCGCAAATGTTTACCTGAATATATTCGATCAGTACGTGAAACACGTATTGAAGGAACCGGATTATTTTCGATATATGGATAATTTCATAATATTGAAAGAAGAAAATCCTTCGTATCTTTATAACGAACTGGAAACGGCCGGGACGTTCCTGAATACAAATCTGAAGCTTGAACTGAATCCAAAGTCGACGGTTGTTTCAGCAAAGAACGGAATTGATTTCGTCGGATATCGGCATTTTCCGGGATTTACAATCATGCGGAAATCGTCAACGCGCCGCCTGACAAAGCTGATTCATGCGTTTGAATCGGGCGAAGTAGATGAAGAACTGTTTGACAGATCCGTCGAAAGCAGGATCGGACACATGAAACACGCGGACACGGCAGGAATGATTGAAGAATACAGAAGGAAAGTAAAACAGGCAAAAGAATCCCGAACACTGCCGATTATAACGGAAACAGCATAAACACATGGATCCAGACGTTCAGGAAGCCGCGGCGAAGTTTGTCACTTCGTCACGGTTTCTTTCTATATGATGATAAAAAAGAAAGGGGTTTGAAAAGGTGGATTCGTGGGAAATCGCTCTGACAATCGCCGGATCAATATTCGGATCAACGGGATTGTGGACGTTAATCAACAACATATACCAAAACAAGCGCGAAAAGAAGTCAGCGGAACGTTCCGCCCTTTTGGGGCTTCTTCACGATAAAGTTTATCACTTATGCGGGGAGTATATCGAACGCGGGTATGTTTATCGAAGTCAATACGACAATTTAAGTTATATATACGATCCGTATATAGCATTAGGCGGGAACGGAACCGGGAAACGTCTGAAAGCAGAGGTCGACAAACTGCCGATCAAAGAAGATCCGGATCCGGTCAAAAGGGAGAGTGAAGAAGATGAAGCGAAGGCGAAAGAAGCGCCCTGAAATGTCAAAGATTCTTCTGATCGTGTCAGATATTCTTGCGGTAGGGACGACGATATTCACATTTATCGCCGTCTTTTTGATTTCAGACACGTCGCCGCTGATTTATCTGATTCCGGGTGTGTTCGGCCTTGCGTCTGTCGCCCATGGCTTCTACTTCTGGAAAGCGAAGAACGAAAACCTTCATAAATACGGGCAGGACAGCAAAATCAGGGCGGACAGCAGCGGGGCAGGATTCCAGATCGAAGATATTGACGTCGAAGAAGATCCTTCCGGTTCGGATGATTCCAGGGCCGTTGGATGATAAAAACACGAAGGCATAGCAAAGAAAGGGGCAGAAATGGATCAATTAACATTTCAGGTTATCGAATTACTTGTTTGTTTCGCCGCGGCGGTTATCGTCGCGCTGATCGCGAAAGGGCTGATTCCGGCATTAAAGAACACAATGACGGAAGATCAGTTCAAAACGGTCAAAGAATGGGTTCAGACATTTGTTTTCATGGCTGAACAGGTATTCAAGAACACTTCCGGCGCCGATAAAAAACAGATCGTAACGAAGCGCGTCAAACAGATCCTTGAACAGAAGGATATTTCAATGACAGAACAGCAGATTTCAGATCTGATTGAAGCTGCCGTCAAGGGCATGAAGATAGCAGAAGGAAAAACAAAGACAGAAATAAACGTCACTAACGTGAACAGCAGTGAAGGGACGGAAGGAAATGACGCAGATCAGTAATTGCGGACACGACGAACGCGGGAAGTATTCAGGCGGAACGCCGGGAGATCAGGGCGGCGAATACACGATCCGGAATTGGTATAGCAGGCCGTGGAAATGCGTCCTTCGTTATCCAAAAAAAGCCGTCGCGGATGAAATCGCCGACGTTTCCAGAAAAGCCGCGCTGAATCAGAATATCGGATATTGTCAGGCGCACAGGCGGACATATTACGAAGCATTAAAGATCGCGCCGAATTGGGATCCGTCGAAGGTGACGAAAGCCGTCGAAGGCGATTGTTCGTCAACGACAACGGCGAACGTTATCGCCGCAGGGCATAGGACAGGGGAAACAGCACTTCAGCGCCTGAATCCTGATATATACACCGGGAATATGCGGGCGGCATTCAAAGAAGTGGGATTTGAAGTTCTGACAGGGACGAAATACACGGATTCTTCAGATTATCTTCTTCCGGGCGACATTTTACTGAATGATCAGCATCATGTCGCCGTAAACGTGACGGCAGGCACAAAATCAGCAGCGGAAGCGTCGGGATCTCAATCATCCGGATCCGGATCTTCCGCGTCTGCCGCCGATAATGCTTCGACAATATGGTCATATCTGAAGAAAAAAGGCTTTTCAGACATTGCAGCGGCCGGAATTATCGGCAATCTTTACGCCGAAAGCGCCCTGAATCCGAAGAACCTTCAGAACAGTTTTGAAAAGAAATTAGGCATGACAGACGCGTCGTATACGGCAGCGGTCGACAATGGTTCATATTCTAATTTTGACAGGGACGGCGCGGGTTATGGCCTTGCACAATGGACATACTGGACGCGGAAACAGCAGCTTAAGGAGCTTGCAGCGAAGAAGAAAGCTTCGATCGGGGATCTGGATGTTCAACTTGAATATCTTTATACAGAACTTACGGTCAATTATGCGGGCGTATCGGCCGCCCTGAAGGTCGCGAAGACGGTTCGGGAAGCATCTGACGTATTTCTGAAGCAGTTTGAACGTCCGGCGGATCAGTCAGAAGCCGCTCAGAAGAAGCGGGCAGCATACGGGCAGGCGTATTTCGACAAGTTCGGCGGGAAGACAGAAACAGGCGTTCCATCGTACAAGGTCGGGACAGTCTACGAAACGACGGTAAATCTGAACGTCAGGACAGGACAAGGAACGGGGTACCGGAAGAAGAACCAAAACGAATTGACGGCAGACGGGCAGAAACACGCGATAAACGGCGTCCTTCAGAAAGGAACGCGGGTTTCTGTGAACTTCCTTTGACATGTCCCCTAAACGGGTGAGCGTACATCCTGGCAACTGAAAAAGTGTTGAAAAACAGGGCTTCGCGGGCATTTCTGCTTGCCAACAGCCCTGTTTTTTGATAGAATTCT
>Ga0256404_1003364_pt1 | contig 32815 bp, 32 predicted proteins | sample RumenRJG_01DNA_FD_185990 | JGI IMG/M metagenome (GOLD analysis project Ga0256404, IMG submission 185990) | Bovine rumen microbial communities from Lethbridge, Alberta, Canada - RJG_01 | ecosystem: Host-associated > Mammals > Digestive system > Stomach > Rumen | place: Canada: Alberta | collected...
GCAAGGTCTTCGATGATGTCGTCGATGTGCTCAGTACCGATAGAGAGGCGCACGGTGGCAGGGGTGATGTGCTGCTCGGCCAGCTCCTCCTCGCTCAGCTGTGAGTGGGTGGTGGTGTAGGGATGAATCACCAGGCTCTTCACGTCGGCCACGTTAGCCAGCAGCGAGAAGATCTGCAGGGCGTCGATGAAACGCCAGGCCTCTTCCTGACCGCCCTTTACCTCGAAGGTGAAGATAGAACCGCCTCCGTTGGGGAAATATTTCTGATAGAGCTTATGGTCGTGGTGATTTTCGAGTGCGGGATGATGGACGGCAGCCACCTTCGGATGCTTGCTCAGGAAGTCGACCACCTTCAGAGCGTTCTCCACATGACGCTCCACACGCAGACTCAAGGTCTCGACACCCTGCAACAGAATGAAGGCGTTAAAGGGCGAGATGGCAGCACCGGTATCGCGCAGGATGACGGCACGGATGCGGGTGACGTAAGCCGCAGCGCCTACAGCGTCGGCAAAGACGATGCCATGATACGAGGGATCGGGCTTGCTGAGTGTGGGGAATTTGTCGTTCTGCTTCCAGTCGAACTTACCGCCGTCGACGATGACACCACCGAGGCTTGTGCCGTGGCCACCGAGGAATTTGGTGGCTGAATGGACCACGATGTCGGCACCGTGCTCCAAGGGACGGATGAGATAGGGCGTGCCGAAGGTGTTGTCGACGATGAAGGGGATGCCGTGCTTATGGGCCACAGCTGCCACGCCTTCGATGTCAAGCACATCGGAGTTGGGATTGCCGAAGGTCTCGGCATACACTACTTTTGTGTTAGGCTGGATGGCAGCATCCAGAGCCTCAAGGTCGTTGACGTTCAGAATGGTATTCGAGATGCCCTGCGTCGAGAGCGTGTGGGTAATGAGGTTGTAGGAACCACCATAGAGGTTGTCGGCAGCCACGATATGGTCGCCATTCTGCACGATGTTCTGCAAGGCGTAGGTGATGGCAGCGGCACCAGAGGCTACAGCCAGACCGGCTACACCTCCCTCGAGGGCAGCGACGCGATCTTCGAACACACCCTGGGTAGAGTTGGTCAGACGACCATAGATATTGCCTGCATCGCGAAGGCCGAAACGGTCGGCAGCGTGCTGTGAGTTACGGAACACGTAGGAAGTGGTCTGATAGATGGGCACCGCACGGGCGTCGGTTGCGGGGTCAGCCTGTTCTTGGCCTACATGGAGTTGCAAAGTCTCAAAACGATAATTCTTCTTACTCATAATCTTATCCTTTCTTTTATTTTTATTTGGTTATCATGTCTTTTGGTCTAATCCTCTAAACGACTGATTGACGCTGCAAAGGTACAACGTTTGGAAAAATCCACCAAATTCTTGCTAATAATTAGAAGATATTTATAATTTTCAATTGTATGGAAGAATTTTGTTCTTCCAACGTTCGTTTTTTCCTCCTCTAACAGAATATTATTCCAAAAACGCACCGTTTTTGCAAAAAAACGCACAAAACCTGATGCTGTTTTGCCTTATTATTCGTATCTTTGCCCACGAATTCGAGATAGACGTAGAATCAACGTACAATACTATATATAAGGTATGGCAAAGATTGTTTTAGTGACAGGTGCCAACAAGGGCATCGGATTCGGAATAGCCAAGCACCTCGGAAAGAGTGGTTGGCAGGTAATCATCGGTGCACGCGACGAAGAGCGTGCCGAGAAGGCTATCAGTGAGCTGAAGGCCGACGGTGTCGACGTGCTGGGATGGGTAAACATCGAACTGCGCGAGTTGGCCCACACAGAAAGTACAGAAAAGATTGTCAAGGAGATAGGCGTGAAGTACCCAGGGCTGTCGCTCTTGGTGAACAATGCCGGCATCCCGGGCGACATGAGCGTAGACAGCGAGCACACAGCGCTCAGCGATATCCGCGAGACGCTCGACGTCAACTTCGTCGGCACCTTCGTCCTCACCAAGGCCCTGCTGCCCCTGCTCGCCCAGAACCAGGGCCGCATCGTCAACGTCACCGTGCCGTCGGAGATTAGTCCTTACTGGCATCCGTTGGCCTACGTAGCCAGCAAGGCGGCTCAGAACGCCATGATGGGCGTGATGGCCATCGAACAGCAGCAGGCAGGTACGCCGCTCGAGATCTTCTCCGTACACCCAGGACCCACCACCACCGACCTCAACGGCAACATGGCCCTGCCCGGCTTCCACGACATCGAGACGGTAGGACAGAAGATGGCCGAGCTCATCAACGACGGACAGAGCCATCAGGGCGAGTTCATCGAGCTCTACCCCATCGTCAAAGAAGACTAAGTGATCGTATAAGAATAAGTGGGTATGATTTTAACTAAACACGAAGAAACGAAGAAAGGAAGATTATCTCACGAGAACGAAAAACTTCGTATCTTCGTATCTTCGTGTTCCATTAATTATTTGTACCAAGTTATTTTTTCACTAAACGAATAAAGTATTGTCCCTTCACTCCCCCCAAAAAAGATGGACCAATTAGACGAGACCGACCTGCTGATACTGAAGACCCTGCAGAAAAATGCAAAGCTCACCACGAAGGAGCTGGCCGACGCTGTGCACCTCACCCCCACGCCCGTCTTCGAACGTCAAAAGCGACTTGAGAAGAAAGGATATATCAAGAAGTATGTAGCCATCCTTGACCCAGAGAAACTGAACCAAGGACTGCTGGTGTTCTGCAAGGTGAAGCTGAAGCAGATCAACCACGAGATTGCCGATGCCTTTGTGCGCCGCATCCAGCGCATCCCCGAGGTCACCGAGTGCTACAACACCTCCGGCTCGTACGACTATCTCTTAAAGGTACGCGCGTCAGACATGAAACAGTACCAGGAGTTTGTGCTCAACAAGCTCGGTGAGATAGAGAGCCTTGCCTCTATCGAGAGCACCTTCGTCATGAGCGAAGTGAAACAGAACTACGGTATCAACCTCATGCATTATCAATGATGAAGATAGGATTTGACGCAAAACGCATCGTAAGAAACGGTACGGGATTAGGAGCCTACGGACGCACACTGCTGAACGACATGGCACGTCTGAAGGACGACGACATGGAACTGCTGCTCTACGCACCCGACGAGGGACGCGACGACCTGCGCCGTCAGATGCAGGTGGGGACGAACATGCACTTCGTCTATCCTCAATCCTCAATCCTCCCTAAGTCCTACTGGCGCACGCATGGCATCGTCCGTGAGCTGCAGCACGACGGCGTAGAGCTGTTCCACGGACTCTCGGGCGAACTGCCGTTAGGACTGCGCCGTGCAGGTATTCCGGGCGTGGTGACCATCCACGACCTGATTTTTCTGCGCCATCCGGAGTATTACCACTGGATCGACACGAAAATCTACGCCTGGAAGTTCCGAGCCACCTGTCGCGAAGCTACCCGCATCATCGCCATCAGCGAATGTACCAAACGCGACATCATGGAGCTGGGCGGTGTACCTGCCGACCGAATCGAGGTGATCTATCAGAGCTGTCAGCCGCGCTTTGGCCAGCGACTGACTGACGACGACGCTGCCGAGGTGAGCCACCGTCTGGGCCTGCCCTCACGCTATGTGCTCAGCGTGGGTTCCATCGAGCAGCGTAAGAACCTGCTGCTGGCCGTGAAGGCTTTGCCGATGCTGCCTGCCGATGTGCATTTAGTGGCTGTGGGCAAGCATACACCCTATACCGACGAGGTGGCCGACTATGCCCGTCGGCATCAGCTGGACCACCGGCTGCACCTGCTCCACGGCATCAGCGACCACGACCTGCAGGCCATCTACCAGCAGGCCCGGGTGTTCGTCTATCCTTCGCGCTACGAGGGCTTCGGCATCCCCATTATCGAGGCGGTGTTCAGTTGTCTGCCCGTCGTGGCCTGCTCTGGTTCCTGTCTCGAGGAGGCGGGCGGCCCCGACAACCTCTACGTGGGTCCCGACGATGCCGAGGCCATGGCCCACGCCATCGCTGAGCTGCTACCAGAAAGCGAAGGCCGCGACGAACGTATCCGTCGCAGCCTCAACTATGTAGAACGCTTCCGTGGTAGCGACGTGGCCTCGCAGGTCGTCGACCTCTACCGTTCTTTACTTTATTAAGGAGTGGAGGAGTTCAGAACTCCTTCATCTAAGCACCTCCTCCAGCAGATCCTTATGCCGACCTGGCAACACGATGTGGTGGTTGCCTATCGGGTTGTTCAGGAAATAAGCCGTTTGCGACGGGTCGTCGAGCTCTATAAACTGCTGCGTACGGCACAGGTCGGGCTCGGCCTGGTTATAGAGCAGCCTGCCCTCGGCCACGAACCAGCGCGACAGGTCGCCAGCCACCTTGAACAGCGTCACTGGTCCCTCCTTCATGTAACCGCGGATGGCTACGCCGATGCCCGATTCGAAATGAGTGTCCAGCTCGTAGCGCTCCACCATGTCGAGCGGAATGGTACAGTGGGCCATGAGGATGCGCCCCGAGACGGGGTCGATGGTGGCAGGGTTCGACTGGAAGCCAGACACGCCCAGAGCCGAGCGTCCAATCATCATCGACAGCATCGCAGGCACGTCGCCCTCGCAGCCAGCCACATAGCCCTCAGCATTCAGCCGTGCCAAGGCCACACAGCCCGTGTTGTACACCTTGCTGAGCAGGTCGAAGCAGCGCAGCGTGAAGCCCTGCAGATTATGTTTCTGCACCAGCTTCTTCAGGGCTACATAGATTCTCAAGGCTCCCGGCAGCGACCTCTTCACCTCATCAGAGGCCTGTATCTCCGGTGCCGCACTTGTCTCCGTAATGGCAATCGTATCGATCAGCTCCTGCATACTGATGTCCGTCAGCTCTATGCCAAGCCGCTCCCTAAGCACCTCGCGGTCGGCATGGCTCGAGATCAGCCAGTCCGACGGCTCGCCTATCACGCCCAACCGGCAGCCGCGCAAGTCCATACGGGCCTTCTCTGCACTGCGCAACAGCTCTATGCGGCTGGCTACATACTCGCGGCTACCGTGGATAATCTCACCCTCCAAGCCGTTCTGCCTGAGGTACGACAGAATCTCCATCGAGGCAGCCAGCGAGTTGCTCTTGCCCGAGGTGAGCAGACGGAGCGGCCTGCCGCTCTTCGCCCTCAGCTCGGGCAGCAGCCTGCGGAAGATGCCCTCCGTGCCACCCGTACGTACATAGATAAGGTCCAGCGCATGACTGCCGTAGTCCGTATAGTCGCTGCCCCTCATGTCGTGTTCCAACCCCAGGTTTCCCAGGAAATCCCGGGTTGCGGCTGCCACCACCTGTGGGTCGTGCAGCTCGCTTGTCAGTGTATAAATAGCTGTGTCCATAGCAAGAAAATTGATTGATGGCGCAAAATTAATAAATACTGTCCACATACGCAACAGGGATCAGCCTTATTTTTTCATCGCACACCCAATGCGGGTGAAAGCCAGCGTGCTACTGGTAACTTCCACCCGCATTCGAAGTATGCAAAAGAGAAGTGAACGAATTACTTCTTCACGATCTTCTGTGCCCTGCTTCTCTTGCCGCCGCTCACCACATAAATGCCCTTGCCGGCCTGTACGCCGTCAACCCGGCGACCCTGCAGATCGTAGACGGCAGCATGTCGCGCGTCAGCGGCAACGGTCTGTACGCCGGTAACCGTACCTATATGCAGCGCGTAAGGCTGAGACATGGTGCCTACCACGTCAGCCCGGAACGGCTCCTGTTCTATGGCCTGAAGCACCTCGCCCGTTTCACGATTCACCACACAGAAGGTGATAGGCTCTCCACCACTGCCATAGACGTTCATCATCAGCACAGCCTCCAACGTTCCGTTTCCGTCAATGGCCATCGCAATGCCGCGGCACTCATCGGCACTGAACGCTCCGAGAATCCAGTCCCCGGCATCGGCCAACGACTCGTCAATCCATAGCTGGGCTATCACGCCCATCACATTCGGATAGCGATGCTTGTCTACGGTCCAGTCGTCGAGCAATGGTGCATCGTGCATTAAGCATTCTTGCTCTGGCAAGCGTCCCTGCGGGCCGAGCGGTGCATTAACCCTGCGGCTGCTGGCCTGTGCCATAGCGTTGTAGAACAGTTTCTTATCGCTCGCTGAGCGGTACATGAATCCCTGTCCAGGCACCATCTCCGTGAGCGTGCCCGTCCACTGTCCGTCGCTATAGACAGCCATTCCGTCCTGACCTATCAGCAGTTCACCTTCCTCGCTCTCTGCAATGGCCAACGCCTCGCCGGGTGCCATCGTATGAGCCATGGGATAGCCGATCCAGTTCCAGCCCTTTTTAAGTGTTATGGGTGATAAGCTGTCGTAGAGGCTTCCGCCAAACATACAATTATAAGTATTGTCAGCCTCGACTTTATATGCCTTTCCTGCCTCCATTTCAGTCAACGAACCTACCATGCCAAACTGCGGGTCACGTATTAGTTCTTTTTCTTGACTCACGATGCGGCTGCTGCCATCGGCCAATCCGCTGACAGGCTGTGGCTCCTGCAAGTACGTTGATATCCAGTTCCATCCTTTAGCGAGTGAAAGCGTCTGAATGGTGTTGGCATTGCCTACCGTGATATTGCATTGGGCTTCATAGTGTTGTCCCTGAGCATCGCTGATGATGACCGTAATCATAGTGTAGCCATCGCTGAGTGCTTCTACCAAGCCACGACTGTTTATCGTGGCTATGTCAGCATTACTGGTATGCCATGTCAGTTCGCTATAGTCAGCAAGCAAAGGCACTGGCCGTTGGGCGATGATAGTCCGCTCGCCGACCTCTAAGTGCATGGATGGCATGAGCAGACGGATGCCTTCTAATGGCTGAGGATTGCGACCGGCAATAACCTCGCTGAGAGAATGATCCTGACCCCACGTCCACACGCTGCCGTCTTGACCCAGTGCCACAGCACTTTGCCATCCATATTCCACCTGTGTCGCATCGGCAAGACCAGTCTCGGTAGGCATGCGCCCTTCGTCAGCATTTGCATCCCAAGTGCGAACCTCTGTCGAGCCGTCGGTTTTTATAATATCTATGCTGCCCCAGTGAAGCGTAGCCTTACTCACACCGTCGGCCACCTTCATATAAGAGGTGTGAACGGTTCGCGAGTCATCAATCTGCCCCAGGTCGTTGCGACCGCACATCCACAGCGTGCCGTCCTGCTTCACGATGGCTGTGGTCTGCAGTCCGCAGCTCACCTGCTTCACGCCGTCCATCACCTTTATAGGCTGTGCCGAGGCAGTCGTTGAACCGTTGCCAAACTCACCGCACAACTGACGACCCCACATCCACAGCGAGCCGTCGCGCTTCAGCAGGGCGTGGTGCATATAGCCTGAAGACACTGCCACCACGTCCCCGCTGACAAAAGCAGCGGGTGCTACAACCGTATCGTAGCTGTAGCTGCCGTCCTCGGCGTTTGCCTCGGTCAATCGCTTTCCCCATGTCCAAAGCGAACCGTCGGTCCTTATGGAAGCCATCAGCTCAGGGCCGCCAGTACTCACTGCCGTGGCATAGTCGCCTGTGCCAAAGTGCCAGTCTAAAGCTTTGTTTTCTTCGCCATTCGCAGTCACAATAACACCTTCAGGCAGTGTTACAGTGAAAGCACAGCCCTGTTCCAATGGTTCGTTAGGTACAAGGAAAAGCGCATTTTCGAATACAAGAACCTCACAGTCTACTACAATGTATCCTTCTTTCTTTAAGGTGATACTGCCAAACAGCGCCCCCTTCTTAATTGGCTGGGAGAATACAATGTATGGATTAACATCCGCATAATTATAGAGAGCTTCCTTGCCAGGAAACTTTTCTACTATTTCCACGCTCTGAAGATACTCATGATTTATCTCATTGCTATCGTAGTAGCCATCCAGCCGTGCTATGGCTCTCAGTGTCATATCTGTCTCGAATGTCAATGGATTGGAATAAACCTTAGATGGCTCGCTTCCATCGGTGGAGTAATAGATTGTTGCCCCTGGTGCTGAACACGTGAGTACTATCTGGTCGTCATGATTTAGAAACTTTACATCAGGCTGCACTGTCAACGTCATCCGCTGCCAGTCGGTGGTCGTGAAGCTCATTTTCTTTGTTGCTGAATAGCTGGTTCCCCACTTGTTCTTCAAAGCACCACTTGGAATCGTCCATGTATAGTTTGTCGTTGGCTGTAAGTGCTTCGATGGAGTGAACTTCAGCATAGTCCCGCTAATGCTCAGTGCCCCATCCACCTGCTGACCACTGCTGTCAGTAAGCCTTATATCACCATAATTATCACCTCGCGACAAGTTATGTGAAAATTCTGCTGTCAGCGTAGGCTTGGTCTCTACCTCTGTTGATCCGTTCACTACGGAAAAACCGCTGAAAGTGAACGAAGGCTCTTTGACCGTTACCGTAGCCTCATTAGACCTCACTGTGCCATTTACCACGCACCATACTTTCGTAGTGTCAGGCCAAACACCTGTCAATTCGCCCGTATATTCGTTAATACGGGCTATATTAGAATCTGCGCTATACCATTTCTTCGACTTCACCGTCGCATTGCTTGGGGTGACAGTGACGGAAAGTGTCTTTGATTGGTCAGCAAGAACTGAAATAGGATTCTCAATAGTGGCAGACGTTACAGGGACATCATTCACTGTAACTTTTATCTCCACATCAGGCCCAGCATTGTTTTTGCCTTTGATATAAGCGATACCGCTGCCTTTTGCCACAATGTAGTCAGAACTGTTGACGTAAGCTACAGAATAGTCGCTGGTACTCCACTCCACATCAGGCTTCGACACATCACTGGGAGAGTAAGACCAGTCAATACTTTTCTCGTCTCCTACATTTAACGTAAGTGTGTTTGGAACGTTAAGAGAGACTTTCTGGATTTCCACTGAATAATATTCCACACCACTGTATCTATAGGTAAATGAGTTTCCCGAGCTATAGTTCGTCTCTGTTACATCATAGTAGTAGTCACATCTTACTTGAAGAGTAACATTCGTGTATTTTGTGGCTTTTACGCTATTGCCAATGCAATATATATATTCTGACGCACCACCATAAGGAATGTAATTAGCCGTTACCAATGTTCCACGAGGCCATGGCCGTGGCAAAGACTTACTTGGGCCACCCACATAAACATAAGCATCAACAGCGAAACTAAGTATAGGGATGAGAATACCACATATAATTAATAATACTTTTGTTATTGCTGATTTTTCCATAGCAAATTACTTATTTTAATTCCACACTTACAGCCTTGCTCTCTTCCATTGCCTCGTAGTTCCCGCTCGAGTCGTGTGAAGTCACAATAAATTTATACGTATTACCAGACTGTCCACGAAATAAAGCCTCTTGTTGGGTAGTATTAGGTTTCCATAATATATAAGGCCCATTTTCTTCTGAATAGTACACGTTGAAGATATTTGCACTTTTCTCATTTGAACTCCAAGATACAATCACACTATCCATAGTCTCTGCCTTATCCACAGTTACTGTTGTTATTGGTGGGATAACATCTCTATAATAGACAATGGAAGACTGTATTGGCGACAGATTACCTTTATCATCAGTAAAGACTATGTTAAACCTTGCAGAACAGTCATTGGAAAAACCGTCATCACGGGCATAGTCTGGAACGGTAAGTGTTTCTTCGTAAAGGTATTCAGCATCTCCGGGGAGTTGAACTTCAATCGCTTTGTCTTCATAATTGTTCCACCAAATACGATACTTGATAATATTGCTTCCAGTCTTTCTCGGAACGGTTCTGTAGAATTTATGCAAACGAAGTGATCCATATCGTCCAATATCATCCACTGGTCTATAATATAATGTATGCAATCCTTCTCTTAGGTCTGAGGCGTCAACACCAATGTTCACCTCACCTTGGCTTGCGGTCTGTCGTTTTGCCTGCTCCCTTCCATCATCGAACCAGTACTCAATTTCCTTGACGATTGTGGCAATCTCTGACGAAAGCCTTGTTCGATAAAAAGTCCACGAATACAACGGACTGTAACATCCTTGGTCGTCTTGCACGCGATAGTGCAGAACGTGTATTCCTTCAGATAGCGTGCTGGCATCTACGGCTTGCATAATCTCTTCGTAACTGGTGTTGACTGTCGTTCTTGTTTCTACGTCAGAGTCTATCCAGTATTCAAAGCATTTCACCTTACGGTCGCCAGCCATAATTGCTATATAGCAACATAAAGCATAATACAGTAATAATAATCTTCTCATAATTTCAAGTATCAATTATTGATTAACAGATACTTTTAACTTCACGCTTAACTTCCCATTGCTGTCGGTATCAGACTCAATAGTACTTTCTATGATATGTGGTATGCTGGAATAATCAGAAAAACCAGAACCGCCATAAATGCCTACACAAGTTCCATCCATACCCTTATAGGATATGTCTGTTTTTACTTTTTGCCATAAAAAAGATTCACTTGACCCCACATAATTAGTCTTAAAAAGTGCATTGAGTAAAGGGGAATAGTTATCTGTAGGTGGATTATATATTATCATTGTCAGCAAGTCTTCGCACAATATTTCATTCCAGTTTCCGCTGCTGTTTTTCTCAAATTTATATGGGTAGAGGAAAAAAGCGTTCTTGTGATATTCTTGGCCAGCCACAGATTTAGTCTGTGCATTTCTACAGAAACCTTGCCAATAATTTACATAACCTGTTAGGTCTACATCAGCGTAGGAGTAATGTCTGACACCAAGAAGGCAATTATTAAAGACCCCATATGGACTATCATAATTCCTAATGATGTTACCTTCTTCTACACAATAGTAGTCATAATAGTGCAATAACAGGCAATTTGAGAAAAAAGCAGGGGTTTCTTTGGAATTAAGATTATCGAAATAACAAACCAAAGTATTACGGTAACTACAATTGTCACTTTTTCCCAATGAAGAATCTTTCCATATTACACAACTCTCAATTATAGTATTAGTATGTGTGCCACATTGTTTCAAGTTTTCAATCCAACAATTACTGATATGAACATTATTCGTATTGTAAAGATCTATATATCGGAATTTAATCCCTTCAATTTCAACATTATCTGCGGTAATGAGTAAACTCGTAGTAACCCAACTTCCACCAGTACCATAAAAGAGTACATTTTTATAGTCAATATACGTTTCACCTCGATAAAATCCATTACCTATTATTTTAACTTGCTTTTCTATTTTGCCAACAGTATGAAAGTTACCTGATGATAATGTGATAACATCTCCGTCACTTGCCGCTTCATAAGCCTCAATAAACGCATTTTCTCCATAGAATGGAGTCATCGTTTCTCCCTGTTGTAAAGTGGCGGTTAGAGTCTGAGCCTTTACGCCCAAAAACATAGAAATTGAAAGAAAAGTCAATGATAGTAAGAATTCCTTTTTCATTTTCACTTTGTTTTTATTTGGTTAGTACTATTGTTTCCTTTTTGCGGGCTGGCTCGGGGGCTGCCCCTACACTGGTGGAAAAACTGCACAAAACTATTGGGCATAGAGAAAGCGCAGACCCCAGCCACGTCTCTGGCAGGCTCACCACAAGCCCCAACGTCAATATAGGAAGTCTGCGCTTTTAACGCATACTTCACTTGACGTTGATTTAGGGATGCGTCTTAAGACACTATCCCTTTTGCTCGTCTTCTACTTTCGAGGTGGTGATTCGCCAGAGAAATGAGCAAATAAAAATGTGTGTGCACCGAGATGCACGGGTACAAAATTACGAAAAAAATCCGAACCGCCAAGCGATTCAGAGAATTTTTTTCAAAAAGGCTCAAATGTAATGTGATGGGATTTTATAGTCTAAGTGACAATTATTCAATCGGATAATCTTCTAACAGATCATTCTCTTTCTCTTCTGCAAAGCAGAGTAGCAGTCTTTTGAGTTCAGCGTCTTCTATATCAAGTTGTTGACTGGGGCCACGTTTAGGATAGACATCAAGGAATGCAACGAACTCTGTAATTTTTGACACCAGATAGATAAGACGGTAACCATCTTTCTTTGATAGCCGTACTCGCTTGTCTGGCAGTCTTAGTTTGATTACTATGGCATCCGACTCCATTACAATCATATCATAGTTAGTCCTAATCTGTTCTATAGTCTTATTCTGGAACTCTTTAGATATTTCCATAGTAATACCAGAATAAATACCGCGTTTTACCTTCAGGAGATCTGAAAGCCGTTGGCGGAAATGGGCTATGCTCTTAAAACTAATCATGAATGCATAGCTTTGGATACTCGTTGCATAATGGCTTTCATTTCCGGGTCTTTGGGCAGTCGGATTTTGTATCTTACGATATCGTTATTCACTTCACTGATAGCAGAAATATTGCTGGCTAAGCGCTCTGTCTGCGGACGCAATTCCACAGACGAAGGTGCTTTCTTGCATGCACTATGAAGGTCATTGAGTGTTCTTATGAGTATGCGCAGATAGGGGCCAATCACTTTGTAGTCATTTTCTGTAACCGTGTGATATGCCTCATACAAATCGTCGTATAAACTGTCCAGATCATTGTTGAGACGCGCCAGCGATCTTTTGCAGTCAAGAGGAATTGGCTGCATGGCATTAAGCTGCTGAGCAAATGAGCGTTTACTCAGCCTTACTATTGAACTGGATATAGCTGCTGTCTGACACATAGGGTAAAGCCATTGAGCAAATAAAAATGTGTGTGCACCGAGATGCACGGGTACAAAATTAGGAAAAAAAATCCGAACCGCCAAGCGATTCGGAGATTTTTTTGAACTTATTTTATTAGGTGCGTTTTCCTACCTGTCAATCAGTTAGAGTAAACACCCTGTCTCGAACTAATCAAAATACAGGTTCTGCAACATGGTGCGCATCCATTATTTCTTGAATAATTTTCAGTGTGGATGGTTTACCGATGGAATAGTGCTCATCGGAATAATCGGCCACGAGGTTCGACAGCAACTCCAACTCAATGCTATTGGGATCTGTACGAGGTGTATCGTCTGTCACTAAAGGAAGCAACTGCTCCACACGGGCCACGGCCCATTCATATTGTTGTTCGTTTGTTATTTTTGTCATAGCTTTTGTCCTTTTTTATTATATTGTTAAACAATTTATCTTGTCATATTCCTTGTGTGTTCCTACGAAACGTATATAAACAAATCCAATTGTGAATTTTATTACAGCAACAATACGGTAGGCATTTCCTTTAACATCAAAGACATAGCGCTGGTTACCTATACCATCTACACTATTAAAAGTCTGCTTCACATCAGCATAGCATGTCCAGTGGCTGCTCTTTACAATATCTGCCCAAATTTGGAGCGGAAGAAGTGCATCCGGATGAACCTCGGCAAACTCTTTCAGTGTCTTTTCTGTAAAAATCCTCATACTGTGACTTATGTTCATTTATACAATCCACTTGCTTTTCTGAATCGCGAATCTATCATCGATTGAGCAAATAAAAATGTATGTGCATTTTAATGCACGGGTACAAAATTACGAAAAAAATCCGAACCGCCAAGCGATTCGGAGAATTTTTTGAAAAAAAGGGGACTTCGATTATAGGACTTCGATTGTATAATAAGGTGTGTTCGTTTAAAACACGCAGGCCCATCCGAATTTCTTCACAATAACATTCAGCAGATTTCGTTCTTTAACGGGAATGGTGATGGTCACGTCCTCCCGTTCTCTTTCAGAAGAAGCGAATGAAATCTGTTCCATTGTCTTCTCAAGATTCACGGTGTCGTAAAGACTCCTAAGTTCCTCTGCAATCTCAGCAGGCGGATTACCCGCCAGCCCGGCGATTGAGCAAATAAAAATGTGTGTGCACCGAGATGCACGGGTACAAAATTACGAAAAATATAGAAATCAACAAAGAAAACGAAGGGAAAATTTGGAAGTGATGAAAAAAATGCCTATCGTTTGCAACGAAAAAGTGGGTGTACCAAAATACACCCACCGCTCTCTTTGTCGTCAAACAAATAAATAACATGTTACATTATAACAATGTTAAAGAAGAGAGTTTTCGTCCTAAGTCATGTATTGCTTCTTCCAGTTGCATCACTTCTGACTTATTAAACCTTGCTTCTTTGCCATTGACCCTACTTCCGTTCAACCTTTGTGTCAGCCATGACTGTGACTTTCCGAAATAGTGTTTGGCTATGTAGGCAAATGAGATTGCTTTATCCAATTCACCCATTTTCTCTCGGATGCGATCTGCTTTCAGTTCTTCTATGTCTTCATCAATTTTTTTGAGAATTGTATCGAAGTCTGAAATAACTGTGTCGCTATATCGTTGCTTTTCTTCCTCTGACAATTCGACTTGATTGTGTTGGCGGATAATGTCATTAATTTCTTCATCCGTATTTGCTTTACTTAGGTCTACCATCATTTGCTTGAACCTCGGCTCTGTCATGTAATCAATAATGTTGTGCATAATTATTTTATTTTATTGAGTCTCTTTGAGGCTCCAAGTTAAACTTTGTTTTCAAAATCTTCATCATCCAGATAATCAAATAGCCATTTCTGTATTTCTCGTTTTCTGTCTAAAAGTTTGTCTATTAGCGGTATTTTTCTCCATTCTGGAATGTCTTTGTCTTCACTGATTGCCTTGATAACTCTGTTCAAGTTTCGGTAAGCTGTCTTTACTTCTTCTTTTGTTGGCATGCTCTTTCTTTTGTTAAACATGTATTTATCTGTTTGACACTGCAAATATAATAATTTTTTCTTTATTAGAGAAATAATCAATTAGTTATTTTATGGTGTTTTAATTAATTAACAACTCAGTCAAGTAAAGTAGCTACTCAGCACCCCTAAAAAATCTATTCAGCAAACCGCAAAAGAAGTCGCCTATGGCGAGAAATCATACAAATCTGTTCAAAATCTTTCAATTTCTACTCTGATTATGTCAGATTTGTATAGATTTTGTTAGATTTCTGCCCCAAACGGGGCACTCATCTTGAGGGTGCTGAATAGTTACCAAGTAAAAGCCCCGGCCTGCTGATGTGCAAGCCAGGGCTTCTTGGAATAGATACCATCTATAGGAGTCGGTATTCACGATTGGTATGCGACTACTGTATCAGTGCGCCATAGACCTCGGCGCCTCCGAGCACGCCCAGAAGGGCGGTGGCGATGGCTACGACTACGCGCAGCAACAGTGCCCATACGCTGTTCTCCTTACTACTTTTCTTACTCATGGTTCATCACGGTTTAGATGTTCAGGTTACTGTTTGTTTGCCGTCGGATTAATCGCCGTTGTCCTCGCCGTCGGGCTCTTCGTCAGGAGTGGTCTTTGTCTTGGCGCTGGGCTCCTCGACGACCTGCACTCCCTCGGTCATGGTCTTGACGCGGCGTCCCTTCTCGCTGGCCTTGGTCTCGGGCTGGAAGATCACGTGTACGTCCTTCACGTTGTCCCTGGCGTTGAACTTGTCGGCATCGGCCTCGCCCTTGGTAGAGATTCCAAGCTTGAAACAACCCAGATAAGGAATGCGCACGCGCTTCGAGTCCTTGACCAAGTCGGCAATGGTGGGTCCGAGTTCCGAGAGCACGGCGAGGATGTCGGCACGCTTCACGGTGCAGTTGTCCTGCATGCGATTGGCGATCTCTTCGATTTCCACGGTCTCGGTGATGACGGCACGGCCGTAATACTTGCCGAATCCGCTACTGTGCTGATTGTTGTTCTTGTACTTACGATAAAAAAGCTTACCCATAATGTTTTGTGTGTTTTAAATGGTTTGATGATTAAGTGAATTGTTCTCATGGTGTCTTTCGCGATTGACAATGCAAAGGTACAACTTTTTCTCCCGATTGTCAATAGTGGTCGGGGCGAGAGCGGGGGCGAGGAAGCTTTGGGGAAGAAGTTAGGAGGAGTTAGGGGAAGTTAGGGGGAGTTAGGAGAAGTTAGGAGGAGTCAGGGGAAATTAACTCCCTCTAACTCCTCCTAACTTCCTAAATAAGGCCTTCGGCCTCATTATTATATTACGTGCATGACACCCATGAAGTAGAGGAGGGTGTAACCGAGGAGCATGCTCAGGATACCTACTATGAGTCCGATCTTCGCCATGTGGTTCTGGTTGACGAGGTTGGTGGCGTAGGCCAGTGCGTTCGGTGGTGTGGAGATGGGCAGCACCATGGCGCTGCTGGAGGCGATGGCCACGCCGATGAGCACGGTGGGCGTTCCTCCGATGGCATCGAGCTTGTCGCCCATGGCTGCGCAGACCACGGCGAGGATGGGCATGAGCAGTGCTGCGGTAGCCGAGTTCGAGATGAAGTTCGACAGTCCGTAGCAAAGCAGGCCCGAGAGCACGAGGATGAGCAGCGGCGAGAAGTTGCCGAAGGGTATGTTCTGGACCACCAGCTCGGCCAGTCCCGAGGCGTTGAGTCCGTAGCCCAGGGCGAAGCCGCCGGCCACCATCCAGATGACGCTCCAGTTGATTTCCTCCAGATCCTGACGGTTAATGACGCCGGTAAGGGCGAAGACCACGAAGGGTATGAGTGCCACGGTGTAGGAATTGATGCCGGTGACGGTGTCGAGCAACCAGAGCAGTACGGTGACGATGAACGTGATGATGACGATCTTCGAGTGGGCGTTCTTCTTCATCGTGCTCTCAATTTTCAGCTCGATGGTCTTCTGCGAGAAGGGGAACAGCTTCAGCAGCAGACCCCAGCTGATGAACAGCAGCACGACGACTAACGGCAGCATGAACATCATCCACTGTCCGAAACCCAGTCCGAGGTTCAGTCCCTCGGGGTCGTTCAGGTATTTCATGGCGATGGTGTTAGGCGGTGTGCCGATGGGCGTGCCCATGCCACCGAGGTTGGCAGCCACGGGAATAGAAAGCGCCATGGCGATGCGGCCCTTGCCCTCGGGCGGCAGCTGGCGGAACACTGGTGTGAGGAACGTGAGCATCATGGCCGCCGTGGCGGTGTTAGAGACGAACATCGAGAACAGTCCGGTGATGAGCAGGAAGCCTAAGAGCACGTTCTCGCTCTTCTTGCCGAAGGGCTTCAGGAGCACCTTGGCCAGCTGCGAGTCCAGTCCGGTCTTCGTGGCTGCGATGGCCAGGATGAAGCCGCCGATGAACAGCATGATCACCGGGTCAGCAAAGGTAGCCATGATAGATTTGTAGGAGAGCAGCGGACCCACGACCTCTTCGTCGCACATCCACTTGATGCCCGAGTTGCTGGTGAACAGCAGCATCAAGACGATGATGGATACCGACGTGGCCCAGCTGGACACCACCTCCATGACCCACATCAGTGTGGCGAAGGCGAAGATGGCAATGATGCGCTGCTGCACGACGGTCAGCCCGTCGATGCCGTAGAACGAGGTGGGCACGTTCCATAGAAACAGCGTGACACCAAGCACAATGAGTGCCTGTATCAACTTTTTTGATACCCTTGACGGTTGGGTCTTATGCTCATGGCGCATCTTGTGATACGCCTCGATGAGATGATACCCGTGAAAACTTTTAAACATAAAATCTTAAGATAACAGTTACTTTTTCGAAAACGGGTGCAAAGTTACTCAAAATTTCCGAAACAAATAGTATATACGTGTTATTTTTACATTTTTATGTTATTTTACTGAGTCCACTTTAAAAAGTCCCAACATGTCGCGGACGAGGGCGCAGCCACTCCCCTCTTGAACCCTGCCCTTACGGGGAGGGGCAGGGGTGGGGTCAGTATCTTATTCGCTATCAGGATATTACAGACCCAACCCCCGCCCAAAGGGCACAGGTCACAAAGGAGGATCACATCAATTATTTTACTTCGTTCACCAGCTCCTTTCCTGCTTCGAAGTCAACAATATTCTGTAGGGTGGTGACGGCAATGTTGTTGGTGGCTTCGCGGGTGAAGAATGCCTGGTGCGAGGTGACGATGACGTTGGGCATCATCAGCAGCAGTGCGAGCTTATCGTCGTCGATCATCTTGTCCGAGCGGTCCTCGTAGAAATAGTTAGCCTCTTCCTCGTATACGTCGAGTGCTGCCGAACCTACCTGGTGCGAGCGCAGTCCGTCTATGAGGTCGGCGGTCTTGATAAGCTTGCCGCGTCCGGTGTTGATGATCATCACGCCGTACTTCATCTTCGTGATGGAGTCGCTGTTGATGATGAACTTCGTCTCTTCCGTCAGCGGGCAGTGTAGCGAGATGATGTCCGACTGCTCATAGAGCTCGTCGAGCGTCACGATCTTCACCTGATGCTCCTTGGCAAAGGCCTCGTCGGGATAGAGGTCGTAGGCCAGGACGTTCATGCCGAAGCCGCGCAGAATCTTGATCAGCTCTTTCGCTATCTTGCCCATGCCTATGAGTCCGGCGGTCTTTCCGTACATGTCGAAGCCAAGCAGTCCGCCTAACCTGAAGTTGCCCTCACGGGTGCGATAGACAGAGCGGTAGACCTTGCGGTTGAGCGTGAGCATCAGCGTGACGGCATACTCGGCCACGGCATGAGGCGAATAGGCCGGCACGCGCACGACGCGTATGCCGAACTGTTTGGCAGCATGGATGTCTACATTGTTGAAACCGGCACATCTGAGGGCAATGAGCTTCACGCCGTAGCCTGCCATGCGCTCAATCACCCTCGCGTCGCACTCGGCGTTGACGAAGATGCATACGGCATTGGCTCCCTGTGTCAGCGAGACGGTGTTCATGCTGAGTCGTTCCTTGAAATACTGAATGTCGAATCCAAAGTCATTGTTCACTCTGGAGAATGTTTCGCGGTCGTAGCTTTTCGCGTCGAAGAAAGCAATTCTTGTAGCCATAGTTGTAGGGGTTTTTAGTTATCTTATTAATTTTCCGTGCAAAGTTACGAAAAGTCGAGAGCAAAACAAAGAAACTTGTTCCTTTTTTTGCCGAGACAGAGTAATTTCGCGCTCGAATGAGCGCAAAGTTACGAAAAAAGACTGACTTTAAAGAACAATTTCAGAGAATTAACGCAGAATGGCCGTAAATAAAGGGCAAGTCGGGGAAAATTGAGGAAGTTCAGTTTTTGGCTGAAAGCAAATTTGGGAGGAATAAAGAAGTAGTTAGGTTTCTTATCCGTAACCCGCGAGACGGTCTTGGGAGCCAGTTAAACTTCGTTAATCGGATAGGCAAGACGGGACATAACGACGCACCTCTCACCACCCGTTTCTGATTCCGCAAACTGCTATATTTTGCATAGCGACAGAACCAGGAAAAGATAGTAGTTTTGCAGCCGGAATTTAAAAACGAGTAAGAAACATGAGCAGAAGCACATTTTCGGTACTGTTCTACGTGAACAGAGGTAAGGAGAAGGGAGGGACCACGAGACTGAGTGTCTCGGGGAGGGTACCACGGCATTGTGCCAGTAATGGGCAGGGTTACAATCAATTGTACCCAAAGCCAGTTCAGTTGTAAGAAGAGCATTCCATTGGCCCTGTGGGATGCGAAGGGCAACTGTGCTAAGGGGCGAAGCAAGGAAGCCTTGCAGTTAAACCGTGACCTTGACAACATCAAGGCACAGATTATCAAGCATTACCAGCATCTGGCAGACCGTGAGGCATTCGTGACGGCAGAGATGGTACGCAATTCCTATCAGGGGTTCGGCAGCGAGTATGAGACATTGCTCAACGCATTCGACAAGGACATCGCCAGTTTCAAAAAACGTGTCGGCAAGGACAGGGTAATAAGCACCCTGTGGGCAATGCAACTCTCCAGAAAGGACACGGCTTCGTTCATCGAATCCCATTATCGTCGTAAGGACATATCCATGCTGGAACTGACATCCGACTTTATCAAGGACTTCGCTGCCTACCTCAGCACGGAGCGAGGACTGGCAAACGGAACCATCTGGCAACGCTGCATGTGGCTGAAAGGAGTCGTGATGAGGGCGCACTATAATGGTAAGATTCCCCGTAACCCGTTTGCACAGTTCCACATCAGCCCTAATTGCAAGGAACGTGAGTTCTTGACAGAGGAAGAGTTGAAGCAGGTGATGACCCATGATTTTGAGGATACCGACTTGGCCTTTGTCCGTGACATCTTCGTCTTTATCTGTTGGACGGCATTGGCTTTTGTTGACGTGAAGAACCTGACGACCGATGACATTGTGGACATCAACGGTGACAAGTGGATCGTTTCGCATCGTCACAAGACCAACGTACCCTATCAGGTGAAACTGATGGATGTACCCTTGCAGATTATTGAGCGTTACAAGCACCTGCAAGAAGACAAGTTCGTATTCGGCAAACTCAACTACTGGTCTATCTGCAAGAAGTTGAAGAAGGTAATCTCTGCCTGCGGGATAGAGAAGCAAATCAGCCTGCACTGCGGGCGCCATTCATGGGCTACGCTCGCTTTATCGAAAGGCATGCCTATTGAGAGCGTGAGCCGTGTATTGGGACATACGAACATTGTCACGACTCAGATTTACGCCCGCATCACCTCCCAGAAGTTGAACGACGACCTGACCATGCTTGGCGAAAAACTTAACAAATCATTCAGTAACATCAAAATGGCGTAAGATTATGGAGCAGAGAAACATTATTGAGTGGAGTGAGCACACTGAACTGACTATACCGAGTGGAGAGATTTGGATGAGTGAGTCCGAACTGGTTGACCTCTTTGGCGTGTTCATTCCCAAACTGCGTAACACAATCCAGACACTCTACAAAGAGGAACTGGTTAGACCATACGAGACAGAGCGGATTATCAAGCAGAAGCGTAACCTACACCTTACTGTATATAATATGGAAGTGGTCATGCTACTTGCCTTCCGTCTCAATTCCTATCAGGCAAGGGCAGTCCGCAGGGAACTGATGGAACGTATCAGCCATGAACACAAGTCCTTTGAGGTTATCATGACTGCCGTTAAGGGTGGGAACGAGTAATTGTGAACGATAAGACCAGACCGATGGGCGACGGGAGCGATTTCAACGCTGAAAGCGGTGAGCCACGGAAAACGTTGTTTGGAGTGGAAGCAAGGTTGTGTTTTCGTAACCCGAAAACTACCTTGCTCCACACTCCAAAGGGTCGCATGGAGGCGAATCCGCTCCCGATGGTCGTAGATTTCTGAGTTCGACTACTATAGCGAAAATACACAGATAATTATGAATAAGCCTTATTGCTATTTTGAAAGGACGAAACCAAATTCCTCGTCCTTTTTAGGCATTTTCGTTAATTTACATGAAAACATTGGCTTTCTTGCAATTAATTTATTATATTTGCACACGAAACGCCTATAAATAATAAATTTCTACTAAATGAAAGAATATACCCATTATAATCGTATCAAGTCAGTTTTAGCGGAGAAGAATAAAACTGGCACCTGGCTCTCTGAGCAGATGGGCCGTAATCTTGGAACGGTTTCTCGATGGATGACAAATAAGGTTCAGCCATCTGTAGAACAGCTATATGAGATTGCGCACCACCTTGATGTGGATGTGAAGGAGTTGTTGGTTTCATCTAAAAATCAAATGCAATGATTGACTCAAAATATTATAGTTCAAAGTACTACGATAAGTATGGAGACATATTCAAAGAGTTGGAATTTCTTGCCTATGAAATGGGAAAAGAATGGGATACATATATTAAGATGTATGATGAAATGGACATTATACTTCATAAATATCTATCCTTGCGATATATGCATGGAACAGACTTGAAGTTATATGCCCTTATGTATAGGAATGTTGACATCGGGAGTTGCAGTATTGTTGACAAATCATTTTTCTTAAGCAAGGCAAACGAAATTAGTGGATACAGAAATACTATTTTCTCAAATAAAGCTTCTAACAAAGAGAAATTGGTCAGATACTATTTTGAATATGAATTTCTATTCGAAATGTTTTTTAGAAATATAACAGGAGCAGATATGCTACCATTGTCCCAAAATGAAAGCATTACTCTTGAATCTTATCAAATAATAAAAGACAAGAAATTCAACCACATTCCAGGCATTAATGACCTTTCTGATCAAACATGTTCGGTTCTCCTTTCAAATTTGAATAAATTAGAATCTTCAATTAATGATGACAAGTACTTTGTCAATAGTATTAAGAGATATGATAACTTTGTTGATTTTATAAAAGAAGTTGCTTTCCCATATTATTTTGGTCCACATCGTGTTCATGAAGAATGTTTCCAAAAGTATTCAAGGGATTATTGTAATAATGAGACATTTGAAATTATCCAATCTAAGTGCTATGACCATTTGTGTCAACTGTATTCTCAAATAATACGTGGGAAATATTCTTGGAATTATACAAATCCTGTGATAGATACTTTAAAACGGGAAAAAGTAGATTTAGAGAGTTCTTCAAAAGAATTATTTAAACTAAAACATGGATTATCAAGTTCAATAATTGGACATATTTCATTTCCATTTTTCGCAAACGTCATTTTTCCTGGAGAATCTGATGAAGAGAGAAATGCAAGGATAGAATATCAACGGAAAAAGGAAGAACAGCGTAAACTGGAATTAGAAAGGGCTCGTAGAGAAGAAGAAAGAGAAAGAGAAAAAAAGATTGCGAAGCTCGAGAAAGAAGTTGAATTAGACCAGCAGCGAATTAATAAAATAAATAGGCAAATCTCAATGATACAATCACAAAAATGGGATGAAATAGTAAAAGAATATGAAGAGTTCGTGATTAACATATCGGAGATATGGCTTGAAGACTCCCAGAATGTATGGAAACACATGTTTGAACACCAAGATTATTTGCAGAATCACATCAGCACTTTTTACAAAACAAGATATGTATATCTCAAAAAAAATCAAACAGCAGACAAAATCCTTGAGAAGATGAAATCCGTAAGAGGAAGATCTATTACAGATTTCGTTACTCTTATGTCAGATCCTCTGCGAAAAGAACGTGCAGAAAAAGGATTCGAGAGAGGACTGGATTTATCTGCGCAGGAGAATGTATGTGTTAACCAAAGGGCGGCAAGGCAATGGGCAAACGAGATAAAAAAGATAATTAATGAAAAAGAAGAAAAGGAACGAATAATACGTGAGGAGGAAGAACGAAAGAGACGTGAGACCGAGGAGAAACGGTTAGAACAATATCGTTTCAACATGCGTAATAAGCATTGGAGGGATGATAACATTTTCTTCCGTAAAGCAGACCATCTATATATCGTTGATGGCACTCCACTTGATTCTGTTACAACATTTGTAAAGAACTGTTTCCCAGAGTTTGACTCAGAGTTTCATGCTAAGCGAAAGGCTGAAGCATTAGGCATTACTAAAGAAGCGGTTTTGGGAATGTGGGATGAAAAAGGAAGAGAAAGCAGAGAGCAAGGTACTGCTATGCATGAGAAGATAGAATCTTATTATCTTGGAAAATCAGTTTCTACGGATACAACCTTTGAACTATTTAAGATCTTCGCAAAGAAGATTACTCTAAAGCCCTATCGTACAGAATGGACAGTTTATGACTGGGAACAGAAGATTGCAGGTACAATAGACTTCGTTGACTACCAGAATGGAGAATATATCATCTATGACTGGAAAAGAAGCGATAAACTGATTGCTAAGAATGGACTACCCATAAAGAATAGCCAATATGGTGTGAAGGCTTTACCGCCAATAGAAAACCTTGATGACAGCCCCTACTATCACTATGCCCTGCAATTGAGTTTGTACAAATACATTCTGGAAAAGAACTATGGCATTACAGTGAGTAAATTACGTTTGGGTATTTTTCATCCATCGTATAATAAGCCATACATATTAGAGATTCCTTATTTACAGAATGAAATAGATACTCTTTTTAGTTTGAAATCAGAAGTAATATTCTAATTAATATAATGCTTAGATATGAAAAATAGTAAGAAAAGATATTCCTACAACGTAGTAATCATGTTTTGCGATAAAAACGAGAATGCTAATATAGGTGATAAATATACGGAATATAAAGGTGGCGGATCGTTTAAAGATACTATTACCTTCTCAGAGGACAAAATTAGTATGGAATTGTCAAGAGCAAAGAAATATGAAGATGGCTCAATATTATCTAATGCAAACAATACTATCAATGCGCAAATAATAAAGGCACTTCTTTGTTATTATGCCATTTCTCCGAGGTTTCCTCTGATAAAGGACTTATCCATATATAGAAAAGATTATAGCGGAACAATTTATGAGTATAATGAATGTAAATCCTTTATACAACCATTAGGCAATTGGCAAAACTCTTATTGTCGTCCATTAGTTTTTACACAATCTGTTATGGATGTTCTATTGAATGAATCACCAAAAGGGCAATCCTTTAGGATTGCAATGTCATATTGGCTAAAAGGATACATTTCGAATGATGAGTATTTTAAGTTTGATCATTATTGGAGGGCATTCAACCGTTTATACATGTATTTAGGTTGCAATTCAAATGAATTGAATAGTAGAATCGCAATGCGGGATTTTATTTTACAACATGAGCGTTTTTTCTCCAAAAGCATATCTGTTACAAATATGTACTCCCAACCCGAATTGCATAGTTATAGATGGAATAAAATGATACTAAATGATTATAACACAAGAAGTAAGACTGAAGCACTGAAAGAATTCGTGTTAAGGCATCATGACTATAGAATTATGCAACTGCTTAAAGAAAAATTGGTATGCAGAATGCAGTTCTTAAAGGATGAGGGATTAGATGGTATTGTTAATCTCCATATAAAGACGCATAATACGAGTATTCAAGATGGAGAACTTGTAACGCTAATATCTATCAAGTATGCCTATTATATACGGAATAAGTTCTTTCATGGTGAGGTACCTGACGGAACATTTAAAATCAAAAATGACAATATTGACCTAGAAATCCAACGTATTAATAATTTGTTAGAGGTACTGGTATGGGAACTAATAGAAAACCATAGTCTGTTTGTATGAATCATCATGAATAGACCTTCCTGATTCATTTTCGCAAGCAATAGAACAAGGAACTAAAACGTTATATTGACAAATGGTATTAAGATTATGTATAAAGAAAGGAATCATATAAAGGTGTTCGTGTCATCAACGGTGTATGACTTTGAGTCACAGTTGGACATGGTGTACTCTACACTGGACGGCTATGGATACGACGTGATGATGTCGCACAAGGGAACGATTCCCCTTGACAGTAAGTTGAGCAATCTGGAGAACTGTCTAAAGGGAGTTGAGGGCTGTGATGTTTTCCTTGGATTCATCAGACCTCTGACAGGAACGGGCATTCTGAAGTCAGGAGAGAAATCCATCACTGCGCAAGAGTTTGAGGTGGCTTTCAAGGTAAACATGCCACGATTCGTGTTGGCAGACTATCGCGTGGTCTTTGCACGCCAGTTTACAAGCCTAATGAAGATACCGACTGGTGACATACAAAACTCTGTAAAGAGAGAACGAAGTGACGGAAGCATCGTAGAGCGTCCAAATAGAGTGGTTCATGCAGAATGTATAGAGTTGTATAATGCTGCCATTCAGAATAATACTCTTCCCAAAAGCAGGAAGGGCAACTGGGTGCAAGAGTATAGGAACATGCAGGACGTGATGCTGCACGTGGAAGCACAATTTAAGGATGTTGAACGTATAAAGCAATTGATAGGAAGTCATGAGTAATATGGGATTTATAGAGGCATTGCTCTCACAGAAAGACGAGAGCGCAAGGCTTAGACTATTGGCAGGGTATCATGCTGAAACTGTCATGCGGATAGTGTGTGCCTTCCTGAATAACAATGGCGGATGGATTGTTATAGGTGCATCTGAAGATGGAGCACGGACGGGTGTAGATGTTGAAGCGGTTGTGGCTGATATACAGCGAAATGCCGTTCAGCGAATCAAGCCCCTTCCACTGGTGTACATTCATGCTGAGGATTATCAGGATGGCAAAGTGGTGCTGGTGACAGTGATGAAAGGAGGTCTGCCTCCCTATTCGTTTGATTCAAGTTATTACACAATGGCTGGCGACCAGGTTGTCAAACCAAATACCGACGAGGTGAACCTGTTGATTCGCCGCTCAATGACTTCATCCTCATCTTGGGAGAAAAGCACTTGTCTTGACGCAGAATGGGAGGATCTGAATGTAAATCTCATGCACGAAGTGGTTTGTAAAGGATTGGAAAGAGGCCGATTAGACGAGCGTAACAACACTCCGGAAAAACTCCTTGGCAATCTGCAATTAGTCGATACCCCCAATGTAAAGAATGGAGCAATGGCTTTGTTTGGACAAGAGGCTCCCAGATTCCTTCCGCAGAGCAGGATGCGGATACAAGTGATGCTGGGAGGAAAAGCGGCAAGACAATATGAAGATACAGTAGTGATGGAGGGAAATCTGCTGGAATTGTCGAAACGTGCAAGCGATTACTTTCTAAATCGATTGCCGATGGTCAGTGAATTCCACCGTAAGGAATGGGACAGAAAAGATTACTCGGAATACCCACAGGATGTTTTGGACGAGGCTGTAACGAATGCCCTCATCCATCGGGACATGAGCGATACAACGGGGGAAGTCCTTGTATTCATCTATGCAGACAGAATTGAAATTATCAACCCTGGAACAATGCCAGAGAATCTGATAAAGAAAAAGAATGTAGTGCTTCCTCATGTGTCCACTCCAAGAAATCCGTTGATGGCTGAAATATTTTATGTCGACGGGAAAATGGAAAAGACAGGAAGAGGGTTAAAACTGATTCACGACCAGATGAATGACTTGAAGCGTAAACTGCCCGAATGGGAATGTATGGACGGAAGAACGAAACTAACCATATATCGCACACCCAATGTCGTCAGGTTGAATGCCAGAGTCACTGAGTATATAGCCACAAAGAAAGTAGGAAGTAGTTTCTCTAAGCAGGACTATCTGCAATATTGGAATTACACGATTTCCGATCCGACTGCCAAAAACGACCTGCAACAAATGGTAAATGCACGCCTCTGTCGGAAAGATGGTTCTGGTCCAGCAACAAGGTATGTAGTATTGGCTAACAATTAGCCGATATTTAGCCGATGTAATGTGTATTGCTTTGATTTTTAATGGTTTGCCCCAAACAGACAGCCATAAAGGCTTATCCGATTATCGGATAATTTGTACATCTGATAACAATTGAAGGCATAATAGAAGCTGCTGGAACATACTCATTAATAAAAAGGGCAATCTATTTGGTAGATTCAATTAAAAGCATTACCTTTGCACCCGAAGATGAGTCACAAAAACGGCTGGTGGCTTGTCATCGGGTGTTCTTTTAAGCAATTCATAGCAGAACAAGGAGATTAGTACGGTCTCTTATCCGTAACCCTCAAACATCTCAATCTCCCAAACTGCCTTTATACAAAGGAATCCTGCAAATTCTTCCAAAGTTACGAAAAGTCGAGAGCAAAACAAAGAAACTTGTTCCTTTTTTCCGAGACGGAGTAATGTGTACCTATGGAATGGAACACGAAGATACGAAGATACGAAGTTTTTCGTTCTCATGAAATAATCTTCCTTCGGTCGTTTTTTCCTGATAGTCAGACATTTAGGAAGCGGGCCATGCGGCGGTTTTCGGCAGGACTGACATAGCTCACATGTAGCCAGCAGCAGCCGTTGGAGAGTCGTCGCTCCAGGAGTAGCTGGTCGAAGTCGAGGTGCTGGCGTATGAAGTCGTAGCGTTGCCGGGCGGCCTGTAGCGACGAGCAGTGTATGTCGGCAGCCTGTCCGCTGAGGTGCTGAGAGTTGTCTACTCCGCCTACGGCATCGTTCAGCTCTTTACAGCGGTAGCCGCTGCTCACGATGGTGCGCCCGAAGCGTCGCCTAATGGGTTCGAGCACGTGTTGGCACAGGGTGCGCAGACGCGCTACCGATGCTTCGTCGGGCGTATTGTCTATTTTCAGTTTCATTGCCTTTCCCGAGGCAATCATCTCGCGGAGCGTGAAGTGCTCCGCGAGACGTTCGTCAAAATTAATGTGGTGTGTTTTCATGGGATTGTTAGGTATTTTACACTCCTACACCTGTTTTTCTATTTCCTGCCACAATACCGAGGTAGATTGTCGCATCTGCAGTTCGTAGCGGTCCATGTATGTGCTCATCAACCGTCCTTTGCGACGTCGGCCACGGGCGGCGGTCTCGTAGGGATTGCTGGGCACAGCCATGTGGAGCACGCTGCAGGCGCGGCCTACGATATGGCTGAAACTCAGACAAATGCCGTTCTCGTCGGTCAGAATGCCTGTGCTGTAGGCCACGTGCAGTGCCTCCATCAGATCGACGTTGGTACCCATCCATTTCAGTCCTTCGCCCTCATTGTGACTGAGCAACTGCCTCACTTCGTCGGCAACGCGCTCTTCGGCCATTCTTCTGTATTTCTGGCGCTCTGTGGCCATCATAGTGTTCATAAGCTTGTTTTCCATTGTTTTCGTTTTCAGTTATGTTATTACTGTTTCCAGGTGCAAAATTATGGTTTTCAGGTGCACAAAAAGTTCAATTTTCGGGGCTTCTGTGTTAAAGTCGACGGTTTTTCAAAATAATTAACTATCGCGGAACGGCTTGAGGCCTTTCTTCTCGCTGAGCCGTTTCACCTCCGTGCCCTTGGCCAGGATGTCCAGGCGCCGTCCGTCGTTGGTTTGGTATTTCTCAGGCAGGAAGAGCACGTGGGTATCGATGATGTCGCGCTCTGGCCGGAACTCCTGCGGAAGGGTGACACCCCGGCTGTGAACGCCAAGCCTGAAGGTGCCCAGGCCGTCGATTGAAACCTTGCGGCCTCGCTGCATCTCATACTTCATGGTGTCGACAAGCTCGGCCAGCACGGCCAGGATGTCGCTTCGCTTCACCGTGCAGTTCTCCTGCATGGTCGTAGCCAGCTCTTTCAGGGTGATGGTCTCCAGGTGGACTGCACGTCCGAACCACAAGCCGAACGCCCTTGGCGTCAGCGGGTCAATGTTCTGAACAAGTTTTACAAATAGTGCCATTGTCTTTGGTGTTTTTCAGGTTAATAATCAATTGTTAATGATCTCGGTTTGTTTTTCAACGCTGCAAAGGTAACCAATACTACGCAACCAAACAAGCACCCAAGGGCGAGAAAGCAGGCGAGAAGACAGAAGCAACATCTCGTCAACGCGCAAACAGCCCCCTGTTTCATTGGCTGACAGGGGCTGTCAGCATGCCTGAGAGGGGCTGTCAGCGTACCAAACAGGGGCTGTCAGCATGCCTTAGAGGGGCTGTAACAACACAGTCATCGGAAGTATGACCTCCCCTCGCTCGGCTTTCTTGCGTCCCTTCGGTAGCAAGCGACCAGAGGTCGAGCGGCCGCTTTGCTTTGCAAAGAACCCCTCCTGTAGGAGGGGGACGAGCTTGACTCTGTAGCAGGAGTAACTCAATCCCCCTCTTACAGGAGGGGCGAGGGGAGATCGTACATTAATGACAGAGCTAATGATTTGGGTCACACTTCCGATGACTGAGTTGTTACAGCTATCAAAATAAAAAACTTAAAATATGAAAAATTGTTGGTTATTTGGAAAAGATTCATTAGTTTTGCATCCAGTAAACAATAATATACTATTTATCATCAAATGACATTTACTGAGCAAGCAAACCAGATTTTCAAACAGGCTATACGCGATTATCATCTCGTTGATAATGTCGATACCCCCATCAACAATCCGTATGACCGTAGCAGCATCGAGTTTCAGCTATACCTGAAGTGCTGGATCGACACCGTGCAGTGGCATTTGGAGGACATCATCCGCGACCCGCACATCGACCCGCAAGAAGCACTGGCACTGAAGAGGCGCATAGACCACTCGAACCAGGACCGTACTGACCTGGTAGAGGAAATAGACAGCTACTTCCGTAAGCAGTACAGCAGTGTCAATGCGCTGCCCGATGCACGGCTGAACACCGAAAGCCCGGCATGGGCCGTAGACCGCCTGTCGATACTCGCATTGAAAATCTGGCACATGCAGGAGCAGGTAGACCGCAAGGATGCCGACGAGGAGCACCGCCAGCGCTGCCAGATGAAGCTGTCAGTACTGTTGGAGCAGCGCACCGACCTTTCGACCGCCATCGACCAATTGCTCGACGACTATCAGGCTGGACGTAAGGTGATGAAGGTCTACCGGCAGATGAAGATGTACAACGACCCGTCGACCAACCCGGTGCTGTACGGGAAGTAAAATTAAAAAATTAAGTAACCGTTAAAAAATAACTTGGTATGATTGGAATATACAGACCCCACCCCAGCCCCTCCCCTTGAAGGGAGGGGAGCGGCTTCCGCCTCCTTCTGCAGATGGAATTCCGTAGGCACTCCCCTCCCTTCAAGGGGAGGGGCAGGGGTGGGGTCTGTAACTTACTACATCCATAATTGTACCAACTTATTATTTAACTATCACTAAAAAATTGAAGAATTAAGAAGGAGTTGAAGAAGGAGCATATACTTGTCATTAGGTTCTCGGCAATGGGCGACGTGGCCATGATGGTGCCAGTGGTCTATTCGGTAGCACAGCGTTATCCGCATGTGCGTATCACCGTGCTGAGCCGTCCCTTCGCGCGTACCTTTTTTGAAGACCTGGCACCTAACGTCGACTTTATGTCGGCCGACGTGAAGAAAGACTACCACGGCGTGAAAGGCCTGAACAAGCTCTACCGGCGATTGGCGGCCAAGCAGTTTACTGCCGTGGCCGACCTGCATTCGGTGCTGCGCTCTAACTATCTGCGCATGCGCTTCAACCTGAACCGCTACCGCGTAGAGCATATCAAGAAGCACCGCCACGACCGCCGACAGCTCGTAGCATCGGCAGAACACAAGGTGCTGAAACAACTCCACACTCCATTCGAGAACTACAGCGACGTGTTCCGTCGGCTGGGCTATCCCATCGACAAGATCACGTTCAACTCCATCTTCGACGCAACAGCGCCCTCCCCCACCCTATCTCGACCCACAGGCAACCTGAATATGCTGCCAAAGACCATAGGCCCCAAGCGGTCGTGGGAACAATGGATAGGCGTGGCACCCTTCGCCGCTCACGAAGGGAAGACCTATCCGCCGGAACTGATGGAGAAGACCATCGAACTGATTATTGAGAAATATCCCAAGGCACGCATCTTCCTCTTCGGTCGCGGCATGAAGGAAGAGAAATATTTTACTGCCTGGACAGAAAAAATGCCGCAATGTCTCAGCGTGTCGCGCAATACGGAAACCATGTTCGAAGAGCTCATACTCATGAGCCATCTCGACGTAATGCTGTCGATGGACTCGGCCAACATGCATCTGGCATCGCTCACGGCCACACCCGTGGTCAGCGTGTGGGGAGCCACCCACCCGTTGGCAGGCTTTATGGGCTGGAACCAGAAGACTGAAAACGCCGTACAAATAGACATGCCCTGCCGGCCGTGCAGCATTTACGGCAAGAAACCCTGTAAGCTGGGCAACTATCCCTGCCTGCGAAACATCAAGCCCGAAACGATTGTAGAGCGTATTGTTGACGTCGTTGAAAAATTAAAGAATTAAAAAATTGAAAAATTAAGAAATTGAAGTTTTGCATGTTGAGCTTGCGGAACATGAATTTTACTATACCTATTTTTATTATTAACTCTAAAAACAAAAAAACTATGCAGAAGTATGTATGCGACGTATGCGGCTACGTCTACGACCCCGCAGCAGGTGATCCCGACAGTGGCATTGAGCCTGGAACCGCTTTCGAAGACATCCCCGATGACTGGGTGTGCCCCATCTGTGGCGTAACGAAGGAAGACTTCCACGCTGAGTAAGGGAAAACAAGTTTCTTAAACAACGGATTTCACGGATTTTACGGATTCTCATATCAGCTATCAGCGGTTAAAGTCGCTATTAATGACATCGCGTAGCAAAAAATCCGTGAAATCCGTGAAATCCGTTGTTTAAGAAACTTATATTAAAATATTATTTCGCGTGCGAAATGGTAGATGACGATGCCAGCGGTGACGCTGACATTCATTGAGTGTTTGGTGCCAAGTTGCGGAATTTCGAGACAACCGTCGCTGGCATCGACCACTTCCTGATGAACACCCTTCACTTCGTTGCCTAATACTATGGCGTATTTTACTCCATGCTTAGGAACGAAGGTAGGTAGTTTCGTAGAGTGCTCTACCTGTTCTACCGACAACACCGTGAATCCTTCTTCCTTCAGCTTCTTAACGGCCTCAAGTGCCGTCGGGAAATATCGCCAGCTGACGCAATCCTCGGCACCGAGCGCTGTCTTGTGTAATTCTGCATGCGGTGGACAGCCCGTGATGCCACAGAGCACTAACTCCTGCACACGGAAACAGTCAGCTGTACGAAACACGGAACCCACGTTGTGCATAGACCGCACATCGTCGAGCACCACCACAAGCGGCATCTTCTCAGCCTGGCGAAACTCTTCCACCGTGAGCCGTTGCATCTCAATGGTACGAACCTTTCTCATCATATTGTGTGCAAAGTTACGAAAAGTCGAGAGCAAAACAAAAGAAAATGTTCTTTTTTTGCCGAGACGTAGTAACTTCGGCGAAGCCAAAGTTACGAAATAAAGCTGAAATAGAAAAGCGATTTTGGAAGATTAACGCAGTTCGCCCCATAAATAAAGGCAAATCAAGAAAAATTGAGGAAAGTCCGCAAGGTGCCACTAAGCAAATCGAGGCGGATTGCGGAACGAATTAGGTTTCCAATTCGTAACCTCCGATAGCCTTATGTCGGGTAGTTAAATTTTCTTAACAACCTGCGCAAATCAAGGCATATCTCGGCAGTTCGAACCGTTTTCACGCTTTGCGTTTTTCTTTCCTAAATCTGCCGTGATTTGCGTAGCAATTTATTCCCAGAATGGTATTACTTTTGGGTTCTACAGGATTTAGTGTGAGTTAACTTAACGATTTTAACACAAGGAAGTCTTTATGCAACGTCAAGTCGCCATAGAAGAAGAGTACAGCAATGCGGAATCTCTCCACATCGCGATAGCCTCTGC
>Ga0256404_1003365_pt1 | contig 32814 bp, 25 predicted proteins | sample RumenRJG_01DNA_FD_185990 | JGI IMG/M metagenome (GOLD analysis project Ga0256404, IMG submission 185990) | Bovine rumen microbial communities from Lethbridge, Alberta, Canada - RJG_01 | ecosystem: Host-associated > Mammals > Digestive system > Stomach > Rumen | place: Canada: Alberta | collected...
GAGCGCAACGATCTCGCCTTTGTCGACATGAAACGAAATACCCTTCAGCGCCTGAATGACGCCGTAGTAAACACTCAGATTTTTTACTTCCAGTAATGCCATGGCTTTCTCCCGTTCCGCTTATTCATCCCCAAGGTATGCCTTGATGACTTCCGGATTGCTCAGCACTTCCCTCGTCGGTCCCTCACACAGGACACGCCCGAAGTTCAAAACCGTCAGGCGCTCACAAATTCCGCCGACCAGCTTCATATCATGTTCAATGAGAAGGATTGTAATGCCGAATTTATCCCGTATCAGCTGAATGGTCTTCATCAGCTCCGCGGTCTCATTCGGATTCATGCCGGCCGCAGGCTCGTCAAGCAGCAGGAGTTTTGGATTTGTTGCCATCGCGCGGGCGATCTCGAGTTTTCTCTGCTGTCCGTAGGGCAGATTCGATGCAAGTGTTTCCGAAAAGCGGTCGAGATCAAAGACCTTCAGCAGTTCCATCGCCCGGTCCCCGATTTCCTTTTCAACCCGCCGGTACTTCCCAAGGTGCGTCAGGGAATCAAACAGGCTGTAGGAATACTGATTTTCCAGTGCAGCCTTGACATTATCGATGACCGACATCTGCGAGAACAGACGGATGTTCTGAAACGTTCTCGCGATGCCGTCCTGATTGATTTCAATGGTTTTGTGTCCCGTTATATCCTGTCCATCGAGAATGATGCGGCCTTCATTCGGTGTGTAGACGCCGGTAAGCAGATTGAACACCGTCGTCTTTCCGGCGCCGTTCGGTCCAATGAGGCCGTAGAGCTGCCCCTTCTCAATCGTCAGATGAAAATCATCCACAGCACGCAGACCGCCGAAGGAGATGCACAGATTGTTTACCTCCAGAAGTGCCATTATGCATTCTCCTTTCTGCCGTGCCGGCCGGCTCTGATTTTTGCCGCAAGGTTTTCACGCCATGTGATCGCAGCCGGTGCCCAGTTGAAGATCATCACCGCGATCAGAACGATCGAATAGATCAGCATGCGGTACTTGTTGAGTCCGCGGAGCAGCTCCGGCAGCAGATACAGTACGGACGCCGCAATGACAGAGCCGCGGAGATTTCCGATCCCTCCGAGAACCACATAGACCAGGATCATGATGGACACGTTATAGCCAAAATTCTGTGAAGTCGCCTGAAGGGTGGAAATGTTGTGGGAGAACAGAACGCCCGCTGCGCCTGCAATGGCAGCCGAGATGGTGAACGCCTGCATTTTGTACCTGACGATGTTGATACCGATGGACTCCGCCGCAATGCGGTTGTCACGGATTGCCATGATCGCGCGTCCGTGTTTGGAATGGACAAGATTCTGCGCGAAGAACAATGCAATCAGCAGAACCACAACCGATATCGTGAAATTTGCGTCATGCGGGGTGCCGGTGACGCCCATTGCGCCGTTGATCAGCATCTTCCCGTCCGGAGAAAGGCCCAATGCCATCTGATTCGACAGTGAGGCATGCAGTCCGTTCTCGTCGATTCCAAGATAGAGTGCGTTAAGCAGATTCTTGATGATTTCGCCAAAGGCCAGCGTCACAATGGCAAGATAGTCTCCGTTCAGACGCAGCACCGGAATGCCGATCAGAAATCCGAACAGCGTCGAGAGCGCGACGCCGACGAGGAACGCGAACAGAAAGCGAAGACCGTCAGGCAACACACCGTCTGTGAGCAGGGAGAAAACCGCGCTCCCGAACGCTCCGATGCACATGAAACCGGCATGTCCCAGGGACAGCTCACCCAGTATGCCGACACAGATATTGAGACCTACCGCCACGATCGCATAATACACCATCGGTACCAGCAGCCCCTGCAGATGGCTCGACATAACGCCGGTCCGGATAAATAGTTCAAGCACCGCATATGCCGCAATCACGAAGGCATACGTCGCGGCCGGGCTTTTCCGGCCTGCGGCTGCCTTTCCCTTCAGTGTCATTGCTTTCAGAATTTTGTCCGTCATAATTCGGAAATCTCCTTCCCTGCCCCGGTGCAGGCTGTTATCGATATCGCACTCTCTGCGGTATCAGACCTTCTCCTGTGTGACTTTACCCAGCAGACCGGTCGGTTTGACCAGCAGCACGACGACCAGAATGCCGAACACGATCGCATCTGACAGCTGGGAGGAAATATACGTTTTGCTCAAGATTTCAACAATTCCCAATACCAGACCGCCGATCATGGCGCCCGGGATGGATCCGATTCCGCCGAGGACAGCCGCGACGAAAGCCTTGATACCCGGCATAGCGCCGGTGTACGGCGTGAGGGACGGGTATGCGGAGCACAGCAGTGCACCGGCGATGGCCGCAAGTCCGGAACCAATCGCAAAGGTCAGTGAAATCGTTTTGTTGACATCGATGCCCATCAGAGTCGCCGCTCCCTGATCCTGCGCCACCGCAAGCATGGCCTGCCCATTCTTCGTATGATTGATGAAGAGCTGGAGCACGATCAGGATTGCAAGACTGACCAGTATGGTGACGATCGTCACACCCTGGATTCGGAGCTGACCACCAAAAAGCGTCAGTCCCGGCCAGGTCACCACGTTTGTAAATGACTTGGTATCCGCACCGAAAATCAGCAGCGCCAGATTTTCAAGAAGGTAAGAGACACCGATGGCTGTAATCAGAACCGCAAGATTGGATTTGGCATGACGGAGCGGCTTGTACGCCACTTTTTCCGTTCCAATTCCGAGAAGTGTGCAGAGAATGATCGCAAGCAATATACCGACTGCAGGCGGCAGGCCCGCCGTAGATACGCAGATAAAGATGATATAACTGCCGACCATGATGAAATCGCCATGGGCAAAATTCAGCATCTTCGCGATGCCGTACACCATGGTGTATCCGAGTGCAATAATCGCATAAATACTGCCGAGGCTCAGTCCGTTGACAAGTGATGTAAGAAAGCTCATACGATACCTCCCGGGATGCATCCCGGAAACGAATTCAGAGAGGCGCGGTCCGCTGCGCGGGCCGCGCCTCTCTCTTTAAATGATCCGCAGTATCCATTGCTGCAAAGCCTGCAGCCTTCACGCCGGTCCGGTTCCTTCATTCGGCCCGTGGCCGGCCGGGCCAGACCGCCCTGCCCTGAAGCAGCCCGCGCACTGCGCATGTTTTTAGGAGGAAACTCCTTTATTCTGCGCTGACGTAGGCGCCGTTCTTGATGATGACCGCCTTTGGCTCCTTGTTCGGTTCGCCGGATGCCTGCCAGGTCATTCCGCTGGAAGTCAGTCCGTCGATCGTGATCTGCGTCATCGCGGTCTTCATCGCCTCACAGATATCCGATACACTCATGTCAGGAGTGATGTTTGCCTTCTCGACCGCTGCCTTGATTGCGTACATTGCATCATAGCTGTCGGCTGCAAACTGGTTCGGGGTTCCGCCATAGTCCTTCTCATAAGCCGCGACAAAATTCCGGGTCAGGTCATCGTCCGCATCCGCTGCGAAAGGAGTCAGAAGCATGACGCCCTCGGCCAGACTGGTATCAAAATTATCGACGGAAAGAATGCCGTCAAGACCGTCGCATCCGAAGAATGTGGGCTTGTATCCCATGGTGTTTGCCTGCTGCAGAATCAGAGAAGCTTCCGTATAGTAGATGGGAAGGAATACAAGATCTGCACCGCCGTCTTTTGCCTTCTGCAGCTGCACGGAGAAGTCCGTCTTGTTATCCGCGGTAAACGCTTCCTGCGAGACGATGGTAAGTCCCTTCGCCTGTGCCTCTGTCACAAAGTTCTGCGTGATGCCGGACGAATAGACATCCGAGCTGTCATAAATGATGCCGATCTTCGAGGCCAGCTGGTGTTCTGCGATATAATCCGCCGAAGCCGTGCCCTGTGCCGGATCGGAGAAGCATACACGGAAGACATTGTCATACTTCACACAGTCAACAGCCGAACCGGAAGGGGTGATCTGGAACATGTTGTCATCCTTCGTATACTCGGAAACGGCAATCGAGCAGGCGGATGTGGTAGGTCCCACAAGCATCTGCATGCCCCAGTCCTTCAGTGTATTGTATGCATTGACCGACTTCTGGTTGTCAAGCTCATCGTCCTCGGTCTTGACCTCCACCTGATAGCCGTTCATGCCGCCATTTGCGTTGATTTCCTTTGCAGCCAGTTCAGCCGCGTTGCATACCGCATTGCCATAAGCTGCCGCGCCTCCCGTCAGTGGTCCGATGGCGCCGATCTTGAAGGTCGCACCGGATGCTGCAGCAGATTCCGTATCTGCGCTTGCTGCCGCGGTAGAAGCTGCCGTTGAAGATGCTGATCCCGTCGAGCTGCTGCCACATCCTGCCAGCATAGAAACCGCCATGGCAGAAACCATCACTGCACTGATTATTCTGGAAGTCTTTTTCATGATTTTTTCCTCCTCGTCTCTGGATCCATAGTCATCTTTTAATCCATCGATTTTCTAATAATTTAGATTTCTTTCCCCGCGCTGTCAAGAAGTCAAACCTCAAAAAAACGCGTAAGAACGGCATTTATGGAAACCGAGGCGAGGATTTGCTATATCAAATTGCTATAATTTTTGAAATAAAAAAGATATGAAGCCGCCAATCTGACCATTTCCAATTTCATCGTCAGTGGTGTCCGGTTTCATATCCACCAGTTGGTCCGCCTTTCTCACGGCGTTCCATGAAATATTTCCGAATTTCGTATTTATTCAGTGTAATATTTCTTTGCTTGTGCTATTCTTGGCTGCTTTCTTCTCGGTTCCGCATAATGTTTGTTAATATTATCATTCTATTAAGTTTGTTTGCATTATGGAATATAAATTCTGGGCAAAAGAAATAGCCCGGCGAAAGAAATAGCCCGGCAAAAGAAATAGCCCGGCAAAAGAAATAGCCCGGCAAAAGAAATAGCCCGGCAAAAAAATAGCCGGAGACCATCGATTTCTCGATGATTCCCGGCCATCTGGTCAATCGGAGTGGCGAGGCTCGAACTCACGACCCCCACGTCCCTAACGTGGTGCGCTACCAACTGCGCTACACCCCGATGTGCTCTTTCTTGCACGCAAAAGCTATTGTACGGTATCTGTTCCTGATTTGCAAGAAAGAAAATGAAAACGCGGCGTCAGCTTCTCGCTGGCGCCGCGTACTTCAACTTTGTGGGAGCATCAGTTTGCTTTCGCGGGTGCCGGATTCTTCTCATCAGCAAGCTTTGCAAGTGCTGCGAATCCTTCTGCATCATTGACTGCCATCTCGGCGAGCATCTTGCGGTTCAGCTTGACGCCAGCGAGATCAAGGCCGTGCATCAGACGGCTGTAGGAAATGCCGTTGATTCTTGCAGCGGCATTAATACGAGTGATCCAGAGAGAACGCATATCTCTCTTCCTCTGCTTGCGGCCTGCAAACGAGGAATTGAGTGCACGCATAACGGACTGTTTTGCTACTCTGTACTGTTTGCTTCTTGCTCCTCTGTAGCCCTTGGCGAGCTTCAGAACACGATTATGTCTCTTCTTGGCGTTAAGGCCGCCCTTAATTCTTGCCATTTTAACTTACCTCCAAAAATTTCTGCCGCAGGACATGTTTTGACGATTCTGCCCTGATCTGATTTACTTGCTGAGCTTCGCGTAAGGAAGGCATCTCTTCATTGCCTTCATGCTCGTTGCATCGGTAACGGTGGGCTGACGAAGATTTCTCTTTCTCTTGGTAGCCTTCTTAGCAAGAATATGACGCTTGTTTGCCTTGTATCTCATTAACTTTCCGTTTCCGCTGACCTTAAAACGCTTTGCAGCAGATCTGTTTGTCTTCATTGCGGGCATTGTATTTTCCTCCTGATAAATAATTTCTATTCTCTCTCAGATAAAATCCGAAATCCTGACAGCGGAGCTGTTCTTCCCGGATGAGCCGCATTCACCGCCTTAACGCATCCGGACCCGTTTTCATTCAGTTCAGTTTTTCTTCTGAGTCAGAAACATTGTCATCGTTCTGCCTTCCACCTTGGGCGCCTTCTCGACGATTGCGATGTCAGTGAGCGAATTGGCAAAATCCGTAAGAATGTGCATGTGCGCATTCATGTGCGCCATCTCACGGCCGCGGAAACGAAGTGTGATCTTGACACGGTCACCCCTCTCAAGGAACTTGCGTGCAGCAGCGGTCTTGGTCTGAAGGTCATTTGTGTCGATATTGGGCGACATGCGGATTTCCTTGATCTCCGTGACTTTCTGCTTCTTCTTTGCTTCCTTTTCCTTGCGGGCCTGTTCATAGCGGAACTTGCCGTAATCAATGATTTTGCACACCGGCGGCTTTGCATTGGGCGAGACCTTGACAAGGTCAAGACCGGCTTCCTGTGCAGCCTTGAGGGCATCCTGCGAGGACATGATTCCGATCATTTCCCCGTGCTCTCCGATCACGCGGACTTCCCTGTCGCGGATCTGTTCATTGACGTAAAAGAAATTGTTGTTAATTGCCGTATCCTCCCTGAGAAGCGTGCGCCGCCCGGCGCACAAAAACAAAAGCAGTGGTCCTTGCGGATTCCACTGCTTTTCAAAGTCTTCAACCGCTCCGTTTACATTTCTCAATAGATGCTTTCTCCGGCGATCGCCGCCTGCGTTCCATGACATGCTCTGCAGCCCCTGACCCTGCATCTGTCTTACAACATTCAACAGGGATTCTGCCGCTCTGCCTGTCCTCGACACCTGTCGTTCACCGCGGCTGTGCCGCACAAACGCTCCTGCCGATTCACACCTGAAAACGGAACCTGAACCTTTATTAACCGCGTGGACTTTCGTCACGGGTGAGAGTGGAAACTCTGCTTGGATGTATTGCTTCTACCGAACCGCCTTATAAAGCCCGCTCAGTAACAGCATTAATTATCATAATCCGGTTATCTTCTATTGTCAACAGGGTTTTTGAAAAGCTATAATAATTCCGATTCCCTGCCCACCGTTTCCGGGGGATGAACTACCGATCATACTTCCGGAAAAGACTGAAACTCCGGAAAATCGCTTTCGATAAAGAAGAAGCACAAACCATGGATAAAAATACCACTGAATCAGATAAAAAGAAATACCCCTGGACCCTGAAACGGGTTCTTGCCTGGATCACAATCTGCGCCATCGCGGCGATGTACATCGTGACCCTGATTCTGGCTCTGCTCTCCAGTTCTGGTGCGGATACAGCCTTTAAAGTAAGCCTTCTTATGACCATTTTCCTTCCCATTGCAGCCTGGGTCATTATCTGGGCCGTCGGCTTCCTCGGTCACAAAAAGACCATCGCAAGCTTTAACATCATGAATTCAAATCCGAAAGCCCGCAAAGAAATGGAAGACGCCGCAAAGAAATTCAATGAAGACCATCCGGAAGACGGCGGGGCTGATGAAAGTGATAAAGGAGTTTTAAAGTGACACATCGGTGTCACTTTAGAACTTCTGCCGCCGTCATTCTTCCAGCAGTGTATTCAGCGCCCTCTCCGTCTCTTCCTGGGTCGTATAGAGAACGGCGGATAAGCCGACTCGTTCCGCCGCTTCAATGTTTTCTCTTGTGTCGTCGATAAACACGGACTCATCGGCCTTCAGGCCAAAATCATACAGCATATCCAGGAACGCAGCCGGTTCCGGCTTGATGACCCTGTGCTGATAAGACCAAAAGGCTCCGTCGACATGCGATTCGAAATCCAGAGCATCACTGCAGTCGTGATAGCAGGTGCCCGAGAAATTGCTGAGTACAAACGTCTTATAGCCGCGGGACTTCAAATCCTCGATCCACGGAATCGCGGTATCACGCTTCGTACACAGACGGTACATATGCGTCAGTGTTTTGTCGATATCCTCTTTTAAGTCAGGAGCATCCTTCGCAAAGCGGGCACGGATTTCCTCATCCGTCAAAACTCCGCGGTCATACTCTTTCCAGTTCTCAGAGTCCATCGTTGCGGCAATCAGGCGCTTCGCTTTTTCATCCGAATATCCCTGCTGCTGAAAGTAGTCCTTTACATGGTATGTAACAAGGACCCCGCCGCAGTCAAAAATCACGTTTTTAAGCTTACTCTTCATTTTTATTCCTCGCTGAGGCAAAATCCGCGGATACGGTGCTGCTGAATGCGGCAGCCGATGCCGCTTTTACCTTCTTCTACGGCATTACTGTCCATTTTCACCAAAAACGATATTCCCGCATCCGTCAGCTCTTCTGCTGCCCGACATCCAGCCCGATGATGTCGAGGAGTTTTGACGCTGCTGCAGAGAGCGTCTCACGGTGACTGACCGCCACGTAGAAAGAGCGGCCGGGAATTTTCTTGTTGAAACGCAGTTCAAACAAGCGGCCGTTATTGATCTCATCGAGCGCGAAATCCCGCATGACAAAGCCGACGCCGAGATTGCGCAGAGCAAACTGGACGATCATGTCCGAGGTTGCAAGCTCAAATTCCGGATGGAGGGTCACTCCGTTGGAGGACAGAAAATGGTCAATAAAGGAACGGGTCGAGGTCTTCGGCTCGAGGAGTATCAGCGGCAGTTTCTCCAGATCCGAGAAATCAAGCGTGCGGTTGCGGTATGTGATGTACCGGCGGGCAGCAATGAACGTATCGCGGACCGGGCGGACCGGGAAGGCCTCGATGCCGTTCATATGCTGCAGCGGTCCCGAGACAACGCCAAAATCGATGTTTCCATCCGCTAGTGTCTTCAGCGTCTCCGGAGTCGGTGCATTGTTTACGATCACTTTTACATTTGGATATTTCTCGTGAAATTTCTCGAGATACGGCAGAAGATAGAACCGGAGCGTCATATCGCTCGCGCCGATGTGCACCTCGCCGATGTCAAGGTTCAGCATCTGTTCCAGTTTCTTCTCACCAAGCTCGATCTGCTCCAGCCCCCGGCTCACATAGGAAGCCAGAAGTTCTCCCTCTTTTGTCAGTTTAACGCCGCGGCTTGTCCGCGTAAACAGACGGGTTCCGAGCGTGCTCTCCAGCTGATGAAGGGACTGGGAAACCGCGGGCTGCGAAATCGAGAGTTTATCCGCCGCCTGCGTGAGTGAGCCGCATCTGGCGACGTAGTAAAAGACTCTGTAGTACTCAAGATTTGTCATCATAATGAATAATTTTCCGACCTCCCCGGCTCGTATAGAGCAAACCCAAAAGTACGCAGGCAGATATCACCGGCGCAAGTCCTGTTCCGGACAGGGCGAGAATCAGCTGCCCCGCAAAGAATGCAATGAGCCCCGGCATCAAAATCAGGGGCAGAACCCCCAACTGTTTTTCCTGATCGGCTCTGCCCCTTGATTTTAATAAGCTTTCTTCGCTCTTCGTATATTCAGTTGATTTATGGAATTTCTTATCGGACTGCATAGGTTTTTACGATGAGAAAGTCCCGCATCCGATCACTTCTTCAGCGGGCTCTCGCGATAGATGATATCCTCACGCGCCGGGCCGTTCGAGACCATGGTGATCGGGTAACCGATCTGCTGCTCGATGAAATTCACATAATCCTGCGCCTTCTGCGGAAGGTCCTCAAAACGGCGGATGCCGCGGATGTCGCATTTCCAGCCCGGGAATACCTTGTAGACCGGCTTGCATCTCTTGAGATCCTTTGTTACCGGGAACTCCGTGATCTGCTTTCCGTCGAGCTCATACGCGACGCAGACCGGAATCTCATCGAGATATCCCAGATCGTCGAGCACGGTGAAGGCGACATCGGTCGCGCCCTGGACTCTGCAGCCGTATTTTGACGCGACGCAGTCATACCAGCCGACTCTTCTCGGGCGTCCGGTCGTTGCACCGTATTCACCGCCGTCACCGCCGTGGTTGCGGAGTGCAGCCGCCTCATCGCCGAAAATCTCGGAAACAAATTCACCGGCGCCGACCGCGCTCGAATATGCCTTGGATACAACTACGATCTGCTTGATTTCGTACGGCGGAATGCCGCAGCTGACAGCTCCAAAGGCTGCAAGCGGGCTGGAGGAAGTGACCATCGGATAGATACCGTTGTCCGGGTCCTTCATCGTTCCGAGCTGACCCTCGAGCAGGATTGTCTTGTTCTCGCGGATCGCATTGGTAAGATAGAGGGAAACATCTCCGATGTACGGTTTTACTTCCTCGCGGACTTTCTTGATCCACTCGAGAAGTCCCTTCCGGTCGATGGGATCGACATGATAAAGATTAACCAGCAGCGCATCCTTGATGTCCGCAATGCGGTTGATCTTCTCCATCAGGACGTCATCATCCTGATAGAACTCATTGATCTGCCAGCCGATCTTTGCATATTTGTCGCTGTAAAAAGGCGCAATGCCGGACTTCGTCGAGCCGAAGGACTTGCCGGCAAGACGGGCCTCTTCAAGGGAGTCAAGTTCGACATGATACGGCATCATGACCTGCACGCGGTCCGAAATCATGATCTGCGGCATCGGAACGTTCTTCTCCGTGATCGAATGAATTTCGTTCATGAACTTCTCGATATCAAACGCGACGCCTGCACCCATGATGTTCATGATGTTCGGGTGAAACGCCCCGGACGGAACTGTATGCAGCGCGAACTTGCCGTACTTATTAACGATTGTATGGCCTGCGTTAGCGCCGCCCTGAAAACGGATGACCACGTCCGCGTCTTCCGCGAGCATATCAGTGATCTTGCCTTTTCCTTCATCACCCCAGTTTGCACCGACAACTGCTTTTACCATGTCTCTCCTCCGTTGGAAAAATCAAAGTATCTGTCTGCTGCACTACTCAATGTGCTGAACACTGCCCTTTCCTGCACGCTCCCCGGGAAACCATAGATATCCATATTGATATCCATAAGCCTGCCCCGGCACTGCGGCACAGAAAATGCCTTCCGGATTTCATCCGAAACCAGTGTCTTTCACACCGCTTCTAATAATAAATCCAGAAGGCATATAAGTACAATCAATATTTTTGATGAGTTTTATAATAGCAGCTTATTTCATTCCGTTCTCAGTCAGTCCTGCTTCTGCTTCCGCGTCCGTTTTCCGAAAATCCGGGCCAGAGCTTTACTTCCTCCTGAATGCTCTGCTCCTGTCAGACGTTAATCTCTGCCTTCTCACCCAGCAGTTCTTTGTTCTCATCAAGCATCGGCTGGACGATCGTGTCAAGGTAGCGCTCCACCTGGTGCGGCGCGCAGCCGACATAAAGCTTCGGGTCCATCTTCGCCTTCAGTTCATTCAGTGTCACGTGGAACATCGGATCAGCGGCAATCAGTTCGAGGAGATTGTTGTCGAGGCCCTCTTCCTTCACGCGGCGCCCTGCCTGCATGGAAAGCTCGCGGATGCGCTCATGGAGCTCCTGCCGGTTTCCGCCGTACTTTTCAACCTCGTCCATCATGATATTCTCGGTCGCCATAAACGGAAGCTCATCGCGGAGATGACGCTCGATCTGCTTCGGATAAACCTTGAGTCCGTCCGTTACATTCAGGCACAGATCCAGCACGCCGTCGGCCGCAAGGAACCCTTCCGGAATGGAAAGGCGCTTGTTTGCTGAATCATCCAGTGTTCTCTCAAACCACTGCACACCGCTCGTGATGGCCGGATTGAGCGCGTCAACCATGATATATCTTGACAGAGAGCAGATCCGCTCCGAGCGCATCGGATTGCGCTTATAAGCCATTGCCGATGAACCGATCTGTGTCTTTTCGAACGGTTCCTCCACTTCCTTCATGTGCTGAAGCAGGCGGATATCGGTTGCCATCTTCATCGCAGAGGCTGCAATACCGGCGAGGACATTGGCAACCTGCGTGTCCACCTTGCGGGAATAGGTCTGGCCGCTGACTGGTACGCAGGCGTCAAAACCCATTTTCTCAGCGATCATCGGGTCAAGCGCATCGACCTTATCGAGGTCGCCGCCGAAAAGCTCGAGGAACGAGGCCTGTGTTCCGGTCGTTCCCTTGCTTCCGAGGAGCTTGAAATTTGCGATACAATGATCGACCTCATCAAGGTCCATCATGAATTCATTGATCCACAGAGCCGCTCTCTTTCCGACTGTAGTCGGCTGTGCCGGCTGGTAATGCGTAAATGCGAGGGTCGGCTGATCCTTCTGCTCCCGCGCAAATTTTGCCAGAGCCGCAATCACGTTGATGAGCTTCTTCCGGACAAGGATCATGGCCTCACGCATGATAATAATATCGGTATTGTCACCGACATAGCAGCTCGTCGCGCCGAGGTGAATGATCCCCTTTGCCTTCGGGCACTGCTGTCCGTACGCATAGACATGGCTCATGACATCGTGGCGGACAACCTTCTCGCGTTCACGGGCGACATCGTAATTGATATCCTCCGCGTGCTCCTTCATTTCGTCGATCATCTCATCGGTGATCCGATCGATTCCGAGTTCCTTCTCCGTCTCGGCAAGAGCGATCCAAAGTTTCCGCCAGGTGCGGAACTTGTGGTCTTCCGAAAAGATGAACTGCATTTCTTTGCTTGCGTACCGCTCCGAAAGCGGGCTGATATAGCGATCGGTGTCCATTGTCTCCTCCGTGCGAATTCTTCGATTAACGAATGCAGAATTGTTCTGTGCGGCCGGGCCGCAAGGCTATTCTACCATATCCGAAGTTCATATCCGCAGATTCTGTCTGCACATACTCTCCGTTGATGGGTTCCGCAGGTTCTGCCTGCAGATGATCCTCGCTGATGGGATCGATGTCAGCCCTGCAGCTTTCCAATGAATTCGCGGACGCGGGCATTGTCCGTCGAGAACAGCTCGGACGGCGTGCCCTCGGCCTGGATGTATCCGTGTTCCATGAAGATGATGCGGTCGGAAAGTTCCTTTGCGAACTGCATCTCATGCGTGACGATGATCATCGTCATATGCATTGCCGCAAGATCCCGGATGACCTTCAGGACCTCCGCCGTGAGTTCCGGATCGAGCGCTGAAGTCGGCTCATCGAAGAAGAGAATCTTCGGCTCGAGAGCAAGTGCTCTTGCGATAGACACTCTCTGCTGCTGTCCGCCGGACAGCTGGCAGGGATAGGCGTTCTCCTTGTCGGAAAGCCCGAGCTTCTTCAGAAGGTCCCGGGCCTTCGCCTCCGCATCGTGTTTTGACGCACCCGCAAGCATCTGCGGCTCAGTGATATTCTTGAGAACGGAATAATGCGGAAAGAGATTGAAGTTCTGGAAAACAAGCCCGAAATCGCGGCGGATCTTCTTGAGCTCTTCCGATGAGGAATAGACGCTTTTTCCATTTATATCGCGCGCCGCGTACTGTCCGAGGTAAATGAGATCACCGGCATCCATCGTCTCCAGCATGGTCGCACAGCGGAGCAGTGTCGATTTACCGGAGCCCGACGGGCCGATGATGGAAACGACCTGTCCCTCCTCGACCTTCAGTGAGATGTCCTTCAGGACTTCATTTGCGCCGAAGGCCTTGCGGATGTGATTGATTTCAAGATACGTACTCATGAATTATTCTCCCGGGTATCCGACCGTGTATCAGATCGTGTAATAGTTGTATTTCTTTTCAATGAAATTCATCACGACTTCGACGATGAAGTTAAAGACATAGTAGAAAACGCCGGCGATCATGAGAGGCATGATCGAGGCTTCCTTCGATGCGATCTGCTTTGCGATCGTGAACATCTCCGCTTCCGCGATGACAAAGGAAAGCGAGGTGTCCTTGACGAGCGTGATGACCTCATTCGTGATGGCCGGAAGGACGCGCTTGATAACCTGCGGAACGATGATCTTCATGAACGTCTGATTTTTCGAATAGCCAAGGACCTGCGCCGCCTCATATTGTCCCCTCGGGACCGACTGGATTCCCGAACGGTAAATCTCTGCGAAATACGCGGCATAATTCAGCACGAACGCGATGATAACCGCGATGAAACGATAGTTCTGTGAGATCCTGATCCGGAAGACATAATAGGGAGCGAAATAAACAACGATGATCTGCAGCATCAGCGGTGTGCCGCGGAGAATGGAGATGTAGACCCGCATAATCCCCGAGAGAACTTTGTTCCTGCCCATCCGCAGCAGTGCAACTCCCATGCCGAGCGGCAGAGAGAAAAGCAGCGTAAGGAAGAAAATGGCACAGGTCATTCCCATTCCGCTCATCAGTTGCATGAAAATCATTGAAAGGCTCATCGCTCTTTATTTCCCTTCACACAAACTCCTCCCCCGCGAAGCGGAAAAGTCATTCTGCACCGGATGTGCAGCGGGTGCCGCAGTTTTTGCGGTCCCGCACCAATGGCTTTTCCCTCCGCCGGGAAGGAGCTTATTTATCTCTTCGATCGATATTGATGAATATGGATGATCCGATGGTTCTGTCAGCAGCCCCCGTGTGACAGGGTGAAGTTCCCGCCGCCGGCAGCATCACGGTCACTTTCCGATGCAGAGGCTTTCCGGAATACCGTAATCCGCGTACTCTTCGGCTATCTTGTCGACCGTGCCGTCCGCAGCAAGTGCGTCCATGTCTGCCTGAACCATGTCGCGGAGAGAAGTATTGCCGAGTTTGAAGCCTACAGCATACTGCTCGGTGGAAAGGTAATCATCAAGAATCTTGTATCCGTCGCCGCGCTGTCCGATTTCATAGTTTGCGACGCCGATGTCGATGGCAACCGCATCAATTGCGCCCTGCTCAAGATCCATGAATGCCGTGTTGTAATCAGCATACTGTGTCAGAGTTCCGAACGTATCTGCCAGATCCTTGCTGTCGCCTTCAAGGGCAGCCAGTGCAGAAGAATCCTTCTGGACACCGACCGTCTTGCCGGCAAGATCTGCCTGCGACTCAATTCCGCTGTCCGTCGGGACGACGAAAACCTGACTGTTGTCGATGTACGGCTCGGTCCAGGTGTACTGATCCTCGCGGCCGTTCATCGTGAAGCCGTTCCAGATGCAGTCGATGGTGCCGGAATTGAGCTCCGCATCCTTTGAATCCCAGTCGATAGGCTGCTTCACAAGCTCCCAGCCTTCCTTGTCGCAGACCGCCTGTGCAAACTCCAGATCGAATCCGGTGTACTCACCGTCATCTCCCATAAAGCCGTAAGGCGGGAATTCAGCGTCAAAACCTACGGTGAATGTAGTTCTTCCTTCTTCCGAAGAAGACCCGGCAGATGCTGCCTCGGAAGAAGCCGCAGATGATACCGCTTCCGAAGATGCTGTCTCCGAAGCAGTGGATGCTGCTGCCGAGGAAGTGCCGGTTTCACTTCCGCCGGTGCTTCCGCAGCCTGCTGCCAGGCTCATGGTAAGTGCTGCCGCCAGTGCAAATGCGATTTTCTTTTTCATAATCTTTCTCCTCCTCTGTCCGTATTAAGCCCCGGACGTCCGCATGCGAGCATTTCTGCTGTCACGCTTTATAATGTTATCAGTTTACCACGCTAAAGTCAGAAGAGAAAGAGCGAACCTGTAATATGTCCCGCATTGACGAATCCCTGATCACCTCGCCACATTGACCCGGTAATTTGCCCGCATCTCGCGCGCGGTCGCCTGCAGCTCCGTCCGGAATGATTCATCCTCGCCCTGCTCTTTTAATTCGCGAAGATGTTCGATCTGCTTCGTCCCCGGCGCATCCTCATACTCAAGGTCAGCCTCTTTCATGCGTCTCTCCAGCTCCAGAGAAGCCTCATACGCCTCCGGATGTTTGCCGACAAACGCAATGTAATCGCTGTCCGGAAGATACATCCGCACTGCAGCGAGGTAGTCCGTGTAATATTCGCTGTCGCCCGACAGTCTGCTCGCGCGCTGGAAGCACTCCGCTGCCGAATCAAAGCGGAACATGTCCGCATAGATCACGCCGCAGCTGTGCCAGATCCGGGTGCGGATTTTGCGCTCCGGCTCCGGAAGCTCCTCGAGAAGCTTCTGATACTCGGCAAGTGCCTTCGCGAAATGCCCGTTGTCGCACATATAGTCGGCACGCGCCTCGCGCATCTCGTACCGCTGCATGCCCTCACCGGTCCTGAGGATGCGCTTTGTCTCCTCGCGCTGCCTGTCCGTCGCATAATCCGATGCGTCGAGAATCGCCGTGACAAAGCGGAGCACCCGGTCGTTTCCGTCCGACTGTCCCCCGATGATCCGGGAGATCGTCTCCGAAAGATCCTTAAGGCCGCACTCTTCCCTGATCCACCGCACGAGCTCCGGATCCAGTATTTCCTCATCGAGCAGCTGCGCGCTCTGAATCAGTGAGTACATCAGCTCCTCGATTGAATATACGTCCCGGTCGATCGCCGCGATGTGATATGGATTTTTCGTTCTCTTTCCGGTAGTAGCAATTAATCCCATAAATCAGCAGCCTATAGACAAATTCTATGAGAAAGCATCTTTCGGTGCAGTCCAAAAATACCGCTCCGTATCTCAGAGATTTCCGATGTCCTTCGCAGATTCTTTAAGAACATCCTATCTTTAAGAAGCCCATAAAAGATTCTCATCACAGATTTTCGATCACATGATCCCACGTCCGACCGCTGGACGGCGCGATTTCTCCGAAACCGACATCCTCCGCATGGACCAGCATCGTATGGACATCTTTCATCGTAAATGTGAGCCGCACGCGCGTCGTCCGCTCCTCGCGGTCCGGCAGCCCGTCAAAACTCATGACTTCCTCGCGGATTGCGCCTCCTGTGAGCGGCGTCAGAATAATGTGTGCTTCCTTCGCGCCCTCGACAATGAACTCGCGGCTCACCTCGACCTCGTACCAGTTTGCCCCCGCATCGAGCAGCGGATAATAAATATTCCGTCCGCTGCGGAGGACCATCAGCCCAAGATTATAAACAATACAATTCTCCCCAAGGAAGAAATATTTATCCTGCACATCGCGGTGATCCCGCCGCAGCATCGCCGAATAGGCCGCTCCCTTGCTGTAGAGATTGTTCCCGAGAAACACTCTCCGGTGATAGGCCGCGTATTTCAGCGATTCCTTCATCCAGCGGTCGCCGCTGAAACCCGCGCCGATCAGAAAGATCGTGGAAATCTCCCCATCGGGAACTTCCTCTTTCAGAATCGACAGGAACGTTTCATCGCGCTTCCGCGGATCGAGGAGCCCCTGGCCCATCTCGTCCGCGCGGCGGGATTTCACATAAACCGCAATCGGCGTCGTCCCCGGATTGTAGCAGAGGCGGTTCAGCTTCATCGCATTCACGCCGTCATATTCGCACAGAAGGACATCCTTCTCGTGCATGGAGTCGCTCTGCTGCAGCATGTAGCTGAAAAACGAATTCTGATGATTTTCCCAGCAAAGATCATCAAAAGGAAGTGCGAGAAAATCACGGACTTTCCCGAGCGCCGCGATCGTTGGCCGGTCCAGGGTATCGAGTGTAAACGTGAGGACGGAAATCGCTTCCGTCGGGACCTGCGGCTCAATCAGAGCCAGCACGCGCCGCACATACAGTGCAAGCAAAGAAGACGGATCGTACTCCTCATCTTCGATCAGGACCGGCTTTCCAAGCGCCGCCGCCGACAGCAGATGACGGATTTTCGTCCCGTCGCCGCGGTCCGCCCTCGCCTCTGCCTCGCGCCCGCAGTACCAGATATTCGCGCCGAGTTTTTTCGTGAGCGTCATGGGGATGTCAAAATCCTCATTATCCGGCGAGACAGAAAATGTCACCGGCTCCGCGCCCTGCTCCGAGTAGGAAACCTGGCACGCTGTGTCGCTCAGGTCGAACCCGACGGCGTATTTTTTGTTGGTAGTTTTGGAGAAAAGCATAAAATCCGCCTGCAAATAATCCTACAATTCTATAATCCGAAACCTTCAGGGCAGCAGCTCTCAGCGCCTCCGGAACATCTTCGAGACGAGATTTGCGCGGCGGTTATACTTTTCCATCGCATCGAGCGCCTCATCATATTTCTGCATCGCGGCAAGCGCCGAAATGCGGTTGATCATCGCAAACCGGTCATCGCCCTCCGCGGCAATTCTTGTATCCTGCCCGAATGTGCCGCTCTCGACGACATTCGTCCGTTCCGGGTCATCCGTTATGAAATAACGCACCTGCTCTCCGAAGAAAAGCACGAATCCCGCGACGTAAATCCCGTCGTACATCTCCTTCATCGGCAGTTCCCTGCGGATATCGCTGCCGCTCTCATCGCGGTCCACGGAATAATGCAGCAGCACATCCGCGCCGGGGCGTCCCTTGAACTGGATCAGCGTCTCATCCGAATAAACCTGCAGGCTCGGCAGGAGCCCCGCAAACCTCCTGTAGAACGGAAATACAATTCCCTGCGACGTAAGATCAGTGAGAAACTGCTTTGCCGTCTCAAGCTCATCCGCCCGGTATTCGCCCGAACGGGACGCAAGACTCTTCAGATACGCCATGCGCGACACGTCGTACAGCGGCTTTCCCTTCTCCGCAAACTCACCGATCCGCTCGATGATCTTCGGCGAAACGGCCGTATCATCGACAAAATAATAATGCGATGTCTGTGCCAGAAGCGCCGCGATTACATCGTCCTCCGCGCCGTTCGAACGGCTCGCCGAGATGATATCCTCCTCGTCCTCGAGGACCACACCGCTGTAGAGAAGCTGCGTCACCATCCTCGGAAGAATCGGATGTGCGTCCGCGTCAAAGCGTTCCGCCGCCTTCCGCACATCATCCATCTCCACTGAGAGCCCCTCAAAATTCCTCTCGAGGAACAGAATCATCTTCTCGTCATACTTGCCCTGCGCAAAAACTTCGTGCACAAGCTCGGCGAATTCGGTCAGGGTGTCCGCGCGGTCAGGTTTTGGCCTTGTTTCGGAATCCACCGCATGACGGCCAGGATTCTTCGCGCTGCTGTCCGTTCCTGCCGCATGCGGACTCACAGGTCCGCGGTCTGAAAGCACTCTGCCGCCTTTCTCTTCCTCTTCGCCTGCCGGCTCCGGTCCCTGCGGCAGAAGATCGCCGTCAGCGGAAATCATTCCCGACACAAGCCGCATCAGCACACCGGCATTCATTCCGGCGATGCCGCACGCGCGGACCACAGAGAGCGCCTGTGAGCTCCTTCCGCCCGAAACAAGGAAGGAGAGAAAATCACTCCTCTGCTCCTGCGTAAAGCCTTCGTACGAAGTTTCCGCAAGAAACTGTGTAAGATCCAGTGCCCGGTCACTTTCTTCATAATAGTGAAGAAGACGCAGCCGCAGATTCTGCCGGTATTCCTCACAAAGCCCCGGCACCTCGGAGAGCCTGCGGAACCGTTCACAGTTGAATGCCGTAATATGGAATCCGTCGCCGGAAAGGGAAGTCAGATACACGTCAAAATCCGTGATGCCCGTGTCAAATGCGGAGAGCATGGAAATCTTGTCCTGATACCTCGCAAGATAATTCTCCGTAAAGTGTGCGCTCACCGCGCTCCGGTTCCCGTTCCCGTCCTCCAGGAACAGATGATGGTCCGTCCCGTACACCGGCATGACAGTCCTGCCGCCGGATATCGGAACACTGGTCTCATCCGTCCGCTTATCCATCGAGAGGATCAGCGTGCGCTGCTCTGTCACCGGAGTCCTGATTTCCTCCGAAAACATCACGCGCACGGCAGCGGGCGCATTGTCCGGCGTCAAAACTTCGTTGTACAGCACATGCCAGTAAAGGTAGCACATGTCGGCGCTCACGTGCTCTTTCGAGAGCTCGCCCAGTGTGAAAGACTGTATTGCCGGCAGTGCCTGCCGATAGAGCTCGGCATTCTCCTGACGGTGCCGGATCAGATAGGCGTACAGCTCTGCTGCCTTCTGCCACGGAAGGGAACACTGATAGCAGAAATAGCGCAGTACAACCTGCGGAATTTCCTCCCTGCAGTCCTCCGGCCTTGCGCACATATAATATTCAAAGAGTCTTGTCACCGAAAGTTCGGCGTCAACCCCCTTTGCATACCAGAAGAAGCTCTCCTTGTTTGTCTTGTTGCCGCGCAGAAGGAGGCTTACGATGCACTGCAGCGTATCTTCCATGAGAAGTCCCTTCTCATAGCCTGCCTTCAGAATGTTGAAAAGTTTCTGCGAATACGCCTTGCGCCGCATGGAAAGCACATCTACCTGCTCCATGACCGCCTCGTCAAGAAGATCATGTTTGGAGGCATAATGGAGGGTCTGCAGCGCGAATTCATCAAGATCCGAGAGAATCGCCGGATTGATGCGGATCATATCGTAGGCTTCAATGTAGATCACCGGACTCGTGCAGCCGAGATCAAACTCCTGCCGCAGAAGCTTCCATTTATAGGACGGGCGCTTCTGATATTCATCAGACAGATACATCAGAATCCACGCAATCCGCCAGTCGGACGGGTTTTTGCGGAGCTCTTCCTCAACCCGCTCAGTCGAATCATAGATGGAGAGCCGGCTCTCGTCCTCAGCACAGAGCACGCCGAGATAACAGCGATAGGCGTACAGCTGCGGATCCGCTCTGCGAAGTCCCCTGTGCTCCGGGTCCGAATAGGTGGGAATTCCAAGTGTCTCCTCGACGCGCCGGTCAAAATCGGCGAGTTCCCAGGCCGCCTCCTTCTGCTTTCCCGCGCTGATTTCCAGATGAACCTTATACAGTGCTGCAACCGGGTCATCCGGATTCAATGCAGTCATCCGGTCGACCAGGAGACCCGTCTGCTGCAGCCATTCGCGGCCGCGCATCTTCTTCGCGCGGAAATCCTCATAATACTTCATCATCTGGACGGTGATGGTCTCCAGTTCCTCGCGTCTGGTCCGCTCGGGATCGGACTCCGTCTCGAGCGTGCGTACAGTGACCGGTATCGTAATGTCGCACCAGCCGCCGGTCAGATGAATGCTGCCGAAATTCCGGCCGGCGTGCATCTTCGTCCGGTCCAGAAAATAGTGGACCTCGACACTTCCGGAGGCGTCAAAATCCCGGCTCCCGATGTGTTTTGTCGAGGGCACGAGGAAATCGCCGTCCAATTCGACCCTGATATCGGTATATCCCCAGCCGCTTCTCGTGAGACGGAAATAGTAATCCGGCATCCTGCCGTCCCCGTCGGCCTGCGCCGGCAGAACGGTCTTTATCTCTTCTATTTCCGGCAGGTATTCGATCGGAGATTTCCGGTCCGTTGAAATCAAAAACTCCTCGAGGTTATATTCGTTTCCCTTATAATGCGAAAGGCCGCGCCACAGATACCAGGCTTCCGATGTTTTATCGTCACTGCTCTGACTCTTCAGCATCCTTCCGAATTTCGGATCGTAGAAAAGGCGAAGAGCCTCATCCCAGTCCTGCTTTGCCAGATTGGCGAAAAGGACAAGATCACTGACATCGCCGTCGCGCGTCCCCAGGGAGGCATTTGCGACAGTCACCGTAAATGGAAGCTTATATTCACCCTGATTGGAAATAATGCGGAAGTACCCATTCTCCACGTTTCCCGCTTCATAGCCGTGTGCATCAAAGACCCACACGATTTCATCAGACGAACCGGAGAATTCTGTTGTGAGGCACTGCATGGAAATGCAGGAAGAAGATACGAAACCCGCGACATTTACGCCGCGCGCCCCGTAGATCAGAAAGGTACCCTTGCGGATTTCGCCGGGATGAACCGAAATCTCAATGCGGGACTCGGAAAAAGTCAGCGGCCCGCGGATAATATGAAACTTTTCGCCGGCCATACGGCCTTTCAGAGACTCAAGAAAAGACATACTTTAAAAATCCCCCGGCAGAGTTGCTGCCGAGGGAATTATACCACGGATAGTGGTTCCATTGTTGCCGGATGCACGAGACGTAGGGTCAGACCTTTAGTTCTCTGCCTTTGCCTGGCTGCTTACAACGGTCTCCATGATTTTGTTCGAACGCTCGATGAATTTCGTCATAGACGCCGGATCCAACGGTGCATTCTGGATTCTCGCAAGATCGTACAGCTGCTCGCAGAGCATCTGCGTCTTTTCATCTACGGTATAAGACTTCTCTGCCGCTTTCTTTGATTCAGCAGAAGTATCTGCTTTGCTCTCTCCGGAAGCCTCCGTATCTTTTGCGGCTGCTTTTCCGTCCGCGGCCGCTGCAGTCTCTTCCGCGGTCTTCGCGCCACTGTCTGCTGCAGCTTCAGAAGCGTTTGCAGCAGTCCCTACCGCACCATGTTCCAGAACATACTGGACCAGCGGATGGTTCGCGTTGAGGACCAGCGTCTGGCCTTCCTTGATCATGCCGTCGAGGCCGAACGCGCCGGTATTTCCGGATGCATACATCTTCATCATATCGACGTAGCGGCGGTTCTGCTCTTCCACGGTAAGCATCGAGGCAACATTCTTGTCCTTGAGCTTCGTGAGCTCGACCTTGAGGTCTTTATCTTTCAGAGCAGTGCGGAAGGTCTGTGTGATCTCCTCCTGCTGCTTCTTCAGATCCTCCGCAGCCTTCTTCCCGATTCTGCCCTTAAGGGCGTCCTGGACACCTGCATCAATGCGGGCAAAGTGAAGGCCCTCATTCTTCATCTCGAGAGACTGGATAAACGGTTCATCGATATTGTGATCGAGGATGAACGCCTGCATCTTCTGAGCGCGGAACATGTTGATGTACTGGCTCTGCTGAACCGGATCCGTCACATAGTAAATCGTGCGGTCGGCCGGCTTCTTCTCGTCCTTCTTTTCTTCACCCTGCGAAGCACTCTCTGCAGAGGAAGCTTTCTCATCCTTATTTTCATTGTCCGTGTGAATCGGATTACCGTTCGCATCGAGAATTTCCGGTGCGGGTTCTGCTTTCTTCTCTTCCTCGTCTTTTCCTGCGTCCTTGTTGATTTCAAGTGCATCCGGCAGTGCCACATATTTGCCGTCGAGGTCCTTGAAGAGGATGTAATCGGTCATGCGCTCGCAGAATTTCTCATCCTTGAGGCAGCCGTACTTGATAAACGGGCTGATGTCGTCCCAATACTTCTCGTATGTCGTGCGCTCCGTCTTGCACAGTCCGGACAGCTTATCGCAGACCTTCTTTGTGATATAGTCGGATATCTTCTTTACAAAGCCGTCATTCTGCAGAGCGGAACGGGATACGTTCAGCGGCAGATCCGGGCAGTCGATGACTCCCTTCAGGACCATCAGATACTCCGGAATGACTTCCTTGATGTTGTCCGCGATGAAGACCTGATTGCTGTACAGCTTGATAACGCCTTCCGCGCTCTCATACTCCAGATTCACCTTCGGGAAGTAAATAATGCCCCTCAGGCGGTACGGATAATCCATGTTCAGATGGATCCAGAAGAGCGGCTCCTTGTAGTCGTTGAAGAGTTTTCGATAGAAAGCCTTATATTCTTCATCGGTGCAGTCCTTCGGGCTCTTTGTCCACAGCGGGTGAATATCATTGACGAGCTCCGGGCGCTTGCGGATCTTGAAGCGCTTCTCCGCGGGCTCTGCCTTCTTCTCGGCTTCCGCCTCGCCGTCCTTCTTGTTCGGATCATCATTAGGAATGGCCTCGCCGGTCTTTGCCTCCGGCTTCTTCTCTTCCGGCGGAAGTTCCTCGATCACAATATCATCGGGTCTTCTCTCCGATTCCCTGATGGTCGTGGTATCGGTGCTGTTCTCGTCCGTGAGATAGATTTCCGTCGGCATGAAGCCGCAGTACTTCTCAAGAACATCCTTTGCCTTGTAGTAATTGGCGAATTCGAGAGAATCATCCGACAGATGCAGCGTAATCGTCGTGCCGAAGTTTTTACGCTCCCCATCCTCCATCGAATAGGTCGAGCTGCCGTCACACTCCCAATGAACTGGCTTTGCATCTTTCTGGTAGCTCAGCGTATCGATCTCGACAAGCTCCGAGACCATGAATGCAGAGTAAAAACCAAGTCCGAAATGACCGATGATCTGGTCATCATTTGCCTTGTCCTTATACTTCGAAAGGAAGTCCGCTGCGCCGGAGAAAGCGATGTTGTTGATGTACTCCTTGACTTCATCCGCGGTCATACCGATGCCGTTATCCGTAAACGTCATCGTCTTCTCCTTGGAATTTACACGGACATCGATGCGCGGTTTGTAGCCTTCCGGATATTCAAATTCACCCATCGAATTGAGTTTTTTCAGCTTCGTGATTGCATCGCAGCCGTTCGATACAAGCTCACGGACGAAAATGTCGTGGTCCGAATACAGCCACTTCTTTATGATGGGGAACATATTCTCACTGTTAATGGATAAATTTCCCTGTTCAGACATGTGAAATAACCTCCTGCGATCTTATGATAATCACGCGGTCTGCCGGGTGCGTCCGGATACCGGAACAGCCGGGGCAGGCCGTGATGGAATTATATTGTGATGTGTCCGCACCGGTATAAAATCCGGTTCAATCCCAACAAAAGATACTTTAATAGCGTCGTTCATCAATGTCAACGAAAATTTAGCACTCATTTTACATGAGTGCTAACAATGTCTGAAAAATGGCGCTGCCGCGGAGATTATTAAATTTTCATGAACAGTTGTCTAAGGAGAAGATCATGCATCCGATGAGCTGTATAGGTAAAGAAGAAGCATGTTTTTATTCGCTGCAGAATAAAGCAGCTTATGAATGTCCCGCAGTGAAAACCGATGTCCGCAGGACAGGCCGCACAAGACGGAGCGGAACACAGTCTTTTTCAGAACAGCGGTGCAAAAAGCCGCACGATGCACTGTGTGATTCTCATCGGTGTCCTGCGTTTTTTGTATTGTTCGGTGACTTCCTTACTGACCGGCCAAAGGCTGTCAAAGTCCTTCTTGATGTCGCCGATGATGCTGCCGCCGTAGAAAACCACTGCATCCTCAAAATGCAGATAAAGGGAACGATAGTCAAGATTGACGCTGCCGACCTGGGCTACGATATCGTCTGATACACACATCTTGCCGTGATTGAATCCCGGTGTGTATTCGAAAATCCGCACACCGCCTTTGACAAGCTGTCCGTAGTAAGAGCGCGTTACCATGTAGATGAATTTCTTGTCCGGGATGCCGGGGGTCAGCACCCGCACGTCCACGCCTCTCTTCGCGGCGAGAGATAGACATCTTGTCATCTCGTCGTCCAGAATAAGGTACGGCGTGGAAATCCAGAAATACTTCTGCGCCGAGCCGAGCATGTTCATGATCACGTTTTCGCTTGTATATTCTTCATCGAGCGGTGACTCGCCGAAGGGCTGTACAAACGATTTGCCTTCCGGAAGGTTCCTCAGAAGCTGATTCCGGTCCCCTTCAAAATCCCGGACAGGCATCTTTGCATCGTCCTCCTGCATGTCCTGATTCAGAACATTTTTCTGCGACGATGCTTCGGTTTTCAAGACGATATCCCCGATGTGCTTCTTTTCTTCTCTTCTTTCTTCACGCCTTCCGTTAAGAGATTTGTCCGGAACCGCCGCGCTTTGATCCGCCTGTGCGATTTCATATTTCCCGCCGTAAAGCCGGTCGAGATACGGATCGTGCATGTAGTCCGCAAGGTCTTCGGACCAGTCTTCGCGCCGGATCGCGTTCCACATCTCGAGGAACATGATCGTGAAGCTGTGCGCGGCGTCGCCTTCCAGCATCACGCCTGTGTCCTTCCAGTGCCCGTACGGCTCCGGATGCTCCATGCCAAAATACTCATTGGCAAGATTATATCCGCCGGTAAAAGCGATTTTCCCGTCGATGACGGTGATCTTGCGGTGATCGCGGTTGTTCATGAAAATATCGAAGAAAGCGCTGATCGGGTTGAAGTCCTGGCACTTGATGCCGTGGCTTTCCATCTCCTTCACAAAACGGAAGGAAAGGAATTTTGCAGAGCCGACATCGTCATACATCAGGCGTACGTCCACGCCCTCTTCCGCCTTTGCATACAGAATTTCCTTGATTTCGGCAAAGCATTCCTTATCCTCGACGGAGAAATATTCCATGAAAATGAATTTCTTCGCACTCCTCAGCGCCCTGATCTGCGCTCTGCGGCCTTCCTCCGCCTCCGGAAAATACACTGCCTTCGTATTCTGATACACAGGATAATAGGCATTGTTGAAGAGATAGCGTGCCTGCGTAAAAACCCGGTCTTCCGTGCATCGCAAATCATGGTATGCATTCCGGTCCTGCGGAAGAAGCGCGGGGAGTTCCGATTCGTAGGCGTGAAAATGGCGTCTTTTCGGAACAAGCGTGAGGGATCCGGTGGTCAGAAGATAGAGAACGATTCCGAATATCGGAAAAACAAGAATCACAATGATCCACGGAATCTTATTGGCTGCATTTGTGTGACGGCCGCTGATCCGCAGTGCCATCACGATCGCAGCTGCTTTCATGGCAGCGTCAAAATAGGTGTAATAGCCCAGAAGACCGGTGATAGCAGATGTAAGAATCCAGACCTGAATTGCCATAAAAACGGCAACGAAGAAGATCCGTTCTGTACTTTTCCCGGCATAATACCTTTGTTCTGTTCTGATCTTTTTCTTTTCCAAAACCAGCTGTCCTTCTTCTTGGTCCTGACCTGAATGCCATGACTATTGCGCCCTGACTTTTACGCCCTGTCTCTATAACCGTGACTCTTATGACTTTCCTTCTGCTCCCCCGCATCTCTGCACAGCGCCTGCAGAAGATTTCGGAAATTTTGCCGCACTCCGCTTCAGCCGGCCAGGCAGGCAGCTCTGCAGCTATTTAATCTCAAATTGCAGTCCGCCTGCATTATACACCGTGAAAAAGCCTTCTCCCGCATCGGTATAGTCCGGCAGGGAGATTGTTTCCCAGAGTTCGTCGTTCATGTCCGTCTCGAGGTTCTTCTCGAAAGAGGCAATTGCTTCATCGAATGTCTCCGCCTGTCTCTCCGCCACGATTGCAGCCTTGTTGGCCTCCGTTTCCGCGCGGTCAAAGGTGCTGATGCACTTGACGATGCGGTATCCGGCCGACGTCTCAATGATATCGCTCTTCTCATTCTCCGCCAGATTGTAGGCAGTCTCGGCGAGCGGCGTTGTGTCGCCGTCGGAGACCTCTCCGTTTACGAGATAGGAGTCCTTCTCGGTGCCGTTCCGGCAGATTTTGAAATGATTCACGTCCGAATCGCTGTACTCACTGATCAGTGCGTCAAAGGTCGTGCCGTCGCCGGTTTTGATCCGGTTCATGCACTCCTGTGCCTTCGCGTAAACTGCTTTCTTCTCATCCTCCGTCATCGCAGAGCCGTCCGAATTCGTCGTGCTGAAAAGAATTGAATCCGCTGTGAGGATTCTCGCCTCATCGTCGCTGATTTCCGTGTTCACGGAAGAAATCGTCTGTTCGTAGACTTTGTCCGAAAGTGCGTACTGCTCGAAAGAAAAGCGGATATCCGAATCGAATGTGTCTGAAGAGCCGGAATTGTTTTTGCCGCTTTCGGAATCCTTCCCCTCTCCTCCGTCCCCGAGCAAATACGATTTCTGTGCTTCGGTGAGCCCTGCAATATACTGCTCTGCAAGGGAGTCTGCCGCCGAAATTTCATCGTCTGTCAGCGCGATATTCTCATCCGCGGCATAGAGGTTCAGCGTTTTGACGCGGGAGAGGCGGGACAGTGCCTCTTCGCGGATGCGGGATTTTACTTCATCCCCGTCTTCTCCGCTGTAGACGTCATCTCCGAGAATAGAGCGGTATTCGCCAGCAAGGTCATCAATGAAAACGCGCACCTCAAGAGCGGATGCATGCAGGGTTTTCGTATCCGAGCTCTCGGTGAACAGATCATCGTCTGCAAAGCCGGAGGTAAGCACAACTCTGCGGCGGCCGTCACTGCCGCTTCCGCTGCCGGCGGCCGGAGATGCCGCGCCGCATCCCGATATGACAAAGGCCGCAGCAAGTGCAAAGAGCGCACCTGCCGCTGCCCGTTTATTCATTTTAAAGCGTTTGTGTAAAATCAATTTTCTTCCTGCGTATAAAAATCATCGCACCCCCATGCGTCAGCTCTTCACGAAGACGCTGAGTCAGACCTTCACTCCGGGTCGCCGACGCCAAGGATCGAACGCGCCACCTTGAGGCCGTTCGCGGATGCCTGCTGCAGACCTCTGGTTATGCCTGCGCCGTCGCCGATTGCATACAGTCCGGGAACCGATGTCTCAAAAGTTTTGTCGACGACAAGCCGATTCGAATAGAACTTGACCTCTACACCGTAAAGCAGAGTCTCATCCGAGGCAATGCCGGGCGTAACCTTGTCGAGCGCGTAAATCATCTCTTCGATGTCGACCATGATGCGGTGCGGGAAGACCAGAGACAGATCGCCCGGGACTGCATCCTTCAGCGTCTGGACCAGGTTGTTGCGGCTCATGCGCTCATCCGTGGAACGGCGTCCGCGCTTGAAATCGCCGAAAGTCTGAACAAGAATCTTGTTTCCGCAGAGCATGTTGGAGAGTTCCGCAATTTTGCGGCCGTACTCAATCGGAGTCTTGAAAGGCTTTGTGAAGTTCTTCGAGACAAGAATCGCAAAGTTCGTATTGTTCGTGCGGTACTCGGCGCCGGAATAGGCATGTCCGTTGACAACCGCCAGGCCGCCGTCATAAAGCTCGGTGGCAACTTCACCGTGCGGATTCGTGCAGAACGTGCGGACTTTATCGTCGAAGGTCGGGGTATGATAGATCAGCTTTGCCTCGTAGAGGTTATCGTTGAGGTACTGCATAATCTCATCGCGGACCTCGACGCGGACGCCGACATCGACCGTACCCGGAACCGACTCGATTCCGAACTTCTCACACTGCGCATGCAGCCAGTCGGCGCCCTCGCGGCCGACTGCACAGACAACCTTCGGGGCATAATATACATCCCCCTTGTCGGTCGTGACACCGACGACGTGCTCGCCGCCGTCTGCATCCTTTTCGATCATGATATCGGACACGGACGTATTAAAGATCATCTCCACGCCCTTCTCCAGGAGATAATTCTGCATGCGCTCGTAGATCTCGTAGCCCTTCTCGGTGCCGAGATGGCGGATCGGGCACTCGACCAGCTTCAGGTTTGCCTGAATCGCGCGCGTGCGGATCTCGCGGATGGCTTCCGGTTTGTCGACGCCCCAGACATGCGTATCCGCGCCGAACTTCAGATATATCTGATCGGACTCGTGGATCAGTTTTGACGCTTCCTCATAGCCCAGGATTTCCGGAAGATTGCCGCCGACATCCGGAGACAGCGACAGCTTGCCGTCGGAAAATGCGCCCGCGCCGGAGAATCCGGTCGTGATCGAGCAAGGCTTGCAGTGAAGGCACTTGCCGCCGTTCGTCCGCTTCGGGCAGACACGCTTCTCGATGGAACGGCCCTTCTCGATGATGAGGACCTTGATGTCCGGCGTTCTCTCCTTCAGCTCGTATGCACAGAATGCGCCTCCCGGACCTGCACCGATGATAATTACGTCATATTGATTTCCAGTCATAAATTAAAATTACTCCTTTTGTTTCCTTCTCTTTACTGAATCTGCTCCGCGGACCGCTTCATCAGTCCGTCAGCTTCCGCAGTTCCTTCACAACATACTTCAGGCAGCCGTCTTCGAAGGGATTGATAAGCCCCGCCCTGTCCTCAAGTCCGAAGAAGAAATCGGATGCTGCGGCCCTGCAGAAGGTGAGATAACTCTTCCACGCTTCGTCAAAGTCCTTCGACATCCTGATTTTGTATTCAAGGGCATTCGTGCCCGCAATGCAATAGTCGATGTAATACAGCGGGCAGTCATAGATATGGTGCTTCATCTGCCATGCCCGGCCGCCTGAAAGGAATTCGTCGCCTTCATAGTTCATATGCGGGCGGTACTGACGCTCAAGATCCATCCAGACATCATTGCGCTGAGCCGGCGTAAGTCCCGGATTCTCGTAGGCGATTTCCTGGAATTCATCAACCATCGTTCCGTATGGGATGAAGTTGATCGCATCCAGGAAATGCATATCCCGGTAATCCCCGGCTCGTTTGCCGAACAGCAGGTCCATGCCGGGCTCGGTGAAGAATTCCATCGACATCGAGTGGGTTTCAGCCGTCTCCATCGTAATATCTTCATGCTCGCGGATCGGATCATCCGCAACGAGCCAATACTGGAATGCATGGCCGCACTCATGCGTGATGACATCGGCGTCGGACGTCGTTCCGTTGAAGTTTGCAAAGATGAACGGGACTTTATAATCCGGAAGCTCTGTCATGTATCCCCCAGTCTTCTTCGTCTTGCGCCCGTACACGTCGAAAAGTCCGTCTTCGCACATGAGGTCCATGAACTCGCCGGTTTCCTTCGAAAGATTGTGATAAAGCCGGCGTCCTGCCTCGAGAATTTCATCCGGCGTGCCGATGGGCTTCGGATTTCCGTCGGGGAAGTACACATCCTCATCGTAAAAACGCAGCCGGTCAAGCTTCAGGTTCTGACGGCGGCGCTCCTGCAGTTCCTCCGCATAGGGAACAAAGTCATCGCGGATCTGTCTGCGGAACTGCTTAAGGTCGCTTCGTCCCCAGCAGTTGCGCATCATGCGGCAATCACCGAGGGTGAGGTAATTCCTGTATCCGAGGGTCTCAGCCTGCTTCGTGCGGTTCTTTACCAGTTTATCATAGAGATCATCGAATTCCTCTGCGTGGGATAGGAAGAAGGCATCGCGCTTTTTATAAGCTTCGATGCGGACAGCGCGGTCGACATTCCGGAGGTACGGCTCGAGGAGAGAGAGATTGAGCGTCTCTCCGTTCCAGTCGATGGCTGCCGTCGCAAGGATCTTATTGTAATCATCCATGAGACGGTTTTCCTCTGTCATGAGGCCGAGAATGCGGGGATCCACGCTCTTTCGCCGCAGTTCGATGTTTTTAAAGGCCACCGGGCCGATCTTTTTCTCCAGGTATTCTCTGTACGGCGAATCGTAAATCTTTCCGAGATAATCCGAGACGAGGTTTTCATAAACCGGACGATTCTGATCGATGTATTTCTGCTCTTCGGCATAATACTCGTCCGTCATATCCACGTCGTGGCGGATTTCGACAATGGTCATCTGCGTCATTGCATGATCTGTGATGCTGTAATAGCGCTCATGAACGGCAAACTGCTCCTCTCCGCTCTGTGCGCGGTCAAGATCCCTCGTAAGGTCCGCAAAATCCTTCTTCAGCTTTTCAAAATCAACCCTTTCATAGGGCATGTCTGTAAATTTCATTCTGCCTTGCAGCTCCAATCTTTCTTATTCGGATTTTCTGCCGCCTGAGTTCCTCCGGCGTCGGAATCAGTCTGCTTTTCCAGAGCCGGTTTCTCCCGGCCGCTTTTATCAGGACGATTTATCTTATCACGGATTTATTTTCTCTTATAGGTAACAAATTCGTACGTAGTGTCAAAATAGACCTGCTCATCGCTCTCCTCCGTGATTTCCCAGTCCGGGTCCTCATCGAGGTTCGGGAAGTAGGCATCCGCCGCATAGGCGCGGTCAAGTTTTGTCACGATGCAGGTGTCCGTGTAGGGGAGCATCTGACGATAGACGCTCGCACCGCCGATGATATATACATCGTCCGGGTTGAATTCCTTTATCCTGCCAAGAAGCTCATCGATGCTGTGGCAGACCTCAGCGCCCCGCACCGACAGATTGGGATTTCCGGACAGGATGATGTTTGTCCTCTTGTCCAGGGGCTGTTTCATCGGGAACGTCTCCAGTGTCTTTCTTCCATACACAACGACTTTTCCCACGGTTTCCTTCCGGAAGCGCTTGTGATCTTCCGGAATGCTCACGAGAAGGTCTCCCTTATTCCCGATCGCCCAGTTTGAATCCACTGCAACGATGATTTTCATTTCTATACCTCGCTGAGGCAGTTTGAAAGCGGCGTATCAGCGCCGCTTTCAAACGAATACCTCTTCCATGAAACCGGCCGCTCGTCATGAACGGCACGGAACTGCGGGCTGTATAAAGGCCCGGGCTTTCAGATCGCAATCGGAATATTCCGGATCTGTTCTCCCGTCTGGTAGTTCTCCGCCCTTACATCCTCGCGTGTAAACTTATAAAAATCGTGAACTTCCGGATTCAGTATGAACTGCGGCGCCGGATACGGCTCTCTTGCAATCAGTTCCCGGATGATGTCCACATGCCGGTCATAGATATGTGCATCGGCAATGACGTGCACGAGCTCGCCCGGCTCCATATCGACGCACTGCGCGATCATACACAGCAGTACCGAATACTGCACGACGTTCCAGTTATTCGCCGCCAGCACATCCTGGGAGCGCTGATTCAGGACTGCATTCAGCGTCAGTTTATCATGACCCGGCTTCTGCGTGACATTGAACGTCATACTGTACGCGCAGGGGTAGAGATTCATCTCCATAAGGTCGGCGTGAACGTAAATGTTCGTCATAATGCGGCGGCTGAACGGATTGTTCGTAAGATCATAAAGAACACGGTCAACCTGATCCATCATGGTGATCCCGGTCACCGGATCGATATGAATCTTCTCCGCCTCGGAGGCGGCCGCTTTTGCAAAATTGCCAAGTCCCTCCTCCGTGACGTCCCTGTAGGCATGCTTTACGGACATCTGGTAGCCGTAGGCCTTGCCGATGGAACCGTCTTCATCGGCCCATTCATCCCAGATGTGGCTGTGCAGATCGTGAATATTATTTGATTTTTCCTGCCAGATCCACAGAACCTCATCCGTTGCGCTCTTGAGCGCCGTGCGCCGGAACGTGAGCAGCGGAAATTCCTTCGAGAGGTCGTAGCGGTTCACGACGCCGAACTTCTTGATCGTATAAGCCGGTGTGCCGTCTTCCCAGTGCGGACGCACCTTCTGCCCGCGCGTATCGGTTCCGTTCGTAAGGATATCCTCACACATATCTCTGAATATCAGATCTGCTTTACTCATGTATATACCCCGCTGAGGCAAAATCCGCGAATGCGGTTTTGCCGAATGCGCAGCCGGAGAGCCCGCAGAGCGGGCGCTCCGATGCTGCAGTTTGAAAGCGGCGTATCAGCGCCGCTTTCAAACGAATACCCCGCTGAGGCAAAACCGCGGATGCGGTTTTGCCGAATGCGGCAGCCGGTGCCTCAGCACCGATGCTGCGGTTTTAAAGTGACACATCGGTGTCACTTTAAAACTTTTACCCCGTGATCCGGTACTTCTTTGCCAGCGCGCGCAGTTCTCCGGCCAGTTCCTCG